>Ga0255341_1000055_pt1 | contig 206242 bp, 153 predicted proteins | sample wastewater_treat_8_FD_192418 | JGI IMG/M metagenome (GOLD analysis project Ga0255341, IMG submission 192418) | Wastewater microbial communities from Lulu Island WWTP, Vancouver, Canada - plant12 | ecosystem: Engineered > WWTP > Wastewater > Unclassified | place: Canada: Vancouver, British... | reverse complement strand
ATGATGTTTTTCGACTTGCATGTGTTAGGCCTATCGCTAGCGTTCATCCTGAGCCAGGATCAAACTCTTCGTTGTATAAATAATCTAATCCGAATGACTCAAAACTTTTATAGTGCTATAAAATATCCAGGTTTAATGAATAAAAGAATTGACAAGAAACTTACACAATATCCCATTTCCCTATATCTTATAACTTATACAAAATATATAAGAAAAATACTTGTACTATTATGCTACTTGTCTTGTTTCAATATATCAAAGAACGATAGAAAAAACCGTCAAAATGTTCTCTCTTAGAACGTTTCACAGGCTTGCTCGTGACTTCTTATCGTCAAAAGCGGGTGCAAAGATAAACACTATTTTTATATCCTGCAAACTTTGTGTAAAAATATTTTTTTGGTATAATCTAAAATATGCTTTATTTATCGCGTCATCAAAAGAATTTCTAATGGATTGTCCCCAATCTGCGTTACTCTGCGAAAAAATAACCATAATCAGCACGGCCGCCAAAAACAAAAGTCAACATGTACAACCGGAAAAACAAAAAGGGAGAAAGGGAAAGAAAAGTTCTATAAAACAAGAAGGGCTGTCTCACGACAACCCAATCTTTTTATTAACCTTAAATCTAATACCATGAAAAACACGATACAAAAGTACATTATTTTTTATGTTATAAAGCACGCTTTTGACGAATTTAACTCAAATTGACGTTCATTAACTAAACTCTCCAATTTTGAGTCAATTTTTAACGTGTTTTATAGAACCCCCGGGTATTTGTCGAATTTTATTCACTTTTCCATTCTTAAGCACTAATATCGTCCGCCGATGAGCACACTTATTTTGCTTCGATTTATTTTAATGGAATGAATCTACAGTGTTTTTTCTAAACAGCTCATAATCAAACTCCAACTTTTTCAACGTCTCAATTATAGGCAGTTTAATCCCGTTGGTCGTTTCCATAGAATTAAATTTTTCTCAATGAAAAATCAAATCGCAGACCTCCATCCGGACGATTGCTGGCTGTTATGGTGCCACCGTGAAACTGGACAGCATGTTTTACAATAGCGAGGCCAAGACCTGTACCACCCATCTGGCGGGAACGCCCCTTGTCAACCCGGTAAAATCGTTCAAACAAACGTGGAAGTTGTTCTTCATCAACACCGCGACCATCATCCTCAAAACAAATATTACATTGCGTGTCCGTATTCTCAAGTAAGGTGATAAAAATATTTTTTCCACCCGAATAATTAATAGCGTTCTCCATAAGATTACGAAATATAGAGCCAATCAAGGAGAGATTGCCTTCTATAGTTACTTGTTCCTTAAAATCCAAATGTAAGGTCATGCGCTCATCTTCCGGCATAACTTCCAACTCATCTGCTATCTCTTTGAGAATATTGTTGATGACAACCGATTCCTTGCCGATAAACTGACTGCCATCTTCCATACGGGTAATAAGCGACACATCATCCAATAACCGACGAAGGCGATCATTATGGCTATAAGACCTCTCTATGAGTTCCTGCCGTTTTTCCTCGCTCAGATTGATTCCTGAAAGCAGTGTTTCAAGACAGACTTGTATGGATGCAACCGGTGTTTTCAGTTCGTGGTTGATGTTATTGGTAAGTTGGCGTTTTATGCGTATTTTTTCCTGCTCTTGACGCATAGTTGCTTCGTGTGCCCGATCCCTGTCTTCAATGGTTTGTTGCAATTGGGCGTACAGCTGCACAATATGGTTCGATATTGAGCCCAACTCATCGTTAGGAAACGGCCTATCTTCGTCAAAGGATTCTCCTTTTTCTACTTTCGCAGCGAAATGGTTAAGACGCTCAATATTCTTCCCTAATCTCCGTGTTGCAAAATACGCCAATATACTCATGAAAAGACTTACGGAAATCATTACACCAAAGAAAGTCCAATCAGCTTCTAAGGTTTCGCGCAAAGATGCGGAGTAAGGAATGGCTGTACGTACAATTACACGTTCACCCCGCGTCGCAGAATAGAAGTATTCTCGGCCATCGCTGGCAGACTGCCTTCCGACATGATAAGCTGAGCCATTCTTCAGTGTCTTTGCTATTTCAGGACGATAGCGGTGATTATCAAGCGAATCAAGTGGCAGCTCGTTGTCATATACCACAGCTCCTGAAAGGGTTATAATAGTTATTCGGAGGTCATCGAACGGTTTCTCATGAGACGCTATATAATCTTCATACGAAAGACCCTCCTCGATTGTTTCCAGCAGGTGACGGTTGTATAATTGGAGTTGGGCGCTCAAAAACTCCGACTTATACTGTTTTTCGCGCAAGTATTGAAACCCAATGAAACATAGGATGATAGTCCACGAGAAAGCAAGCAACATCAGAAAAAGTCGCTTGTGATAGGATAATTTAATCACGGAAGCCATAACCAAAACCAGAACGAGTGACTATGTAAGAGCCGTAAGAACCTATTTTAGAACGCACACGGGTAATGTTCACATCAATAGTGCGGTCTAATACGACCACTTCGTCACTCCATACGCGACTTAGTATCTGTTCACGTGAACAAATCTTACCACGATGAGAAATAAGATATACCAACAACTCAAATTCTTTTCTGGTAAGGTTAACTTCAACACCATCTACTGTGCAACGTTTAAACTCCAAATCAAGCTGTAAGCCGTCAACTTTCAGGATACTCGGTTTTTTGGCCGGAGGATTCTTAAGTCCCGAAGTACGTCTCAAGACACTTTTTACCCGTGCTACAACATTACGAACCGTATATGGTTTCATGATATAATCGTCAGCACCGATATTTAACCCCATTACCATATCGTCTTCCGTATCGCGTGCCGTGCAGAATATAATCGGGATTTCAGCAGTCGTTACATCAGCTTTCAGCATTTTAGCCATCTTAACTCCGCTGATTTCACCCATCATAATATCAAGAAGAATCAAAGAATACTTTTTTAAGTCGAGGGTCAATGCTTGCTCTGCACTGAAAGCTATATCCACGTCATATCCCTCATTTTCAAGATTGAGCTTCAAAACTTCGCACAGAGTCTCCTCATCATCTACTATCAAAATACGTTCAGCAGCCATATAACTTTTGTACATTTCGTACAAAGTTACAGAGAAAAATCGATCTGAACAGTATGCAGAGCAAGATTTAATAAAAATGTAATATTTCTCTCAAAATCAGCATTTAATCAAAGCTTAACTATTTTGAAATATTCTTGAAACGTTTTACCGGTACTTTTGTGATTCCGAACGTTTCATTGAAACGACATTGAAATGTTATTGAAACAATACAGAAACGATTTCGAAACAACATTGAGAACAAAATTAGTCTTGGCAGGTATTTTAGCCTGCAATTGTTACTTTGTCTCTAAAGTAATATATAAACATTTAATGGTAAAAAAGTATGAAAAAGATTTTTTCGTCAATTATGACATTAGTACTTGTCCTTACAATTGCATCTTGTGGTGGCAGCGGCACAAGCGATGGTGAGCGTAAAGCGCAAGAACTTTCCGGCGCAGGTGCCACATTCCCGCTTCCTTTCTACAACGTAGTGTTTGATCAATTTTCCGGAGTAAACGGTGATGCCGTAGCATACGGTGGTATCGGCTCTGGCGGTGGTATTCGAAACTTGCGTGACAAAATTGTCGATTTTGCAGGTACTGACGCCTTTTTATCTGACAAAGAAATGGAAGAAATGGCTCCTGTGATTCACATTCCTACTTGTATGGGTGCCGTGGTTTTGGCTTATAACCTCGATGGCGTAGAAAGCTTGAATCTTTCAGGTGAAGTGATTGCTGATATTTTTGCAGGTGTAATAAAAACCTGGAACGATCCCCGTTTGGTAGCATTAAATCCCGGTGTAAATCTTCCGGCAGGAGCAATTATTCCTGTATTCCGTTCAGATGGTTCAGGTACGACCTTCGTCTTCACTGATTATTTGACAAAAGTCAGTCCCCTGTGGGCATCGAATTACGGTATGGGAAAATCTGTAAACTTTCCTACAGGACAAGCTGCAAAGGGTAATCCGGGTGTAGCAGGCATAATCTCACAGACTAAAAACTCCATCGGCTATATAGGTTCGGAGTATGCTTTTGCACAGAAGATACCCTACGCAAAAATTAAGAATCAGCGTGGAGAGCTTGTTGAGCCTACATCTACAACCATTTCAGCATCTGCTTCGGGTGAAATTCCTGCCGACACTCGTACATCCATTACCAATGCTGATACCGAAGGTGCTTATCCCATCAGTTGTTTCACCTGGATGGTTATTTATAAAGAGCAGAACTATTCTGACCGTAGCAGGGATCAGGCTATCGCAACACTTGATTTGTTGAAGTATATCCTTTCTGATGAAGCACAAGGTGTTACCTCTAAGGTTCACTACGCGCCACTCCCGGAGAAAGCAAAGGAGCTAAGCATGAAAAACTTGAAGAGCGTTACTTATAACGGAATGGCAATTCTAAAGGATTGATAAATATCCATGAACGATAAACTGTATAGAACAATACTGTTTATAGCTGCATTGACTATACCGATAGTGTGTGGGGGCGTGGTGTACGCCCTCATTACTGATGCGTATGATGCATTTGAGCATTTCGGATTCTTCCGATTTCTCACTTCATCGGAATGGAGCTATACCGAAGGAGCTGAACAGTATGGGGCCCTACCTTTTATTACGGGCACGCTATTGACTACGCTGTTGGCTCTGCTGTTTTGCATTCCCTTTTCATTACCCGTAGCCTTCTTTGTCGGAGAATATTTCAAGGGTTCACGAGTTGCATCCATATTGAGTACCGTAACCGATTTGCTGGCAGGCATTCCATCCATTATATACGGACTATGGGGCTTCTATACTTTGCGCCCCATCATCATAGCCCTTAATATTTCTCCGCAAGGCTCCGGTATTCTTACTGCCTCTTTGGTGTTGGCCATTATGATTGTTCCTTACGCTGCATCACTCAGCGCCGAATTTATTAAAATGGTACCGAATGACTTGAAAGAAAGTGCATACAGTCTTGGTGCTACCCGTGCCGAGGTAGTTCGTAAGGTAATATTTCCCGTAGCAGGCTCGGGAATATTTTCGTCGTATATATTGGCTATCGGACGTGCATTGGGTGAAACAATGACTGTAACGATGCTGATTGGTAATACGAATAATATTCCTACTTCCATTACCTCCACAGGCAACTCTATGGCTTCAATTATTGCGAATCAATTTGGGGAGGCCGATGGCTTACGACTTTCATCCCTAATTGCCATCGGTCTTATCTTGTTCTTAATTACGGCGGTAATCAACATGATAGGTAAAATGATGATCAAACGCGCAAGAATCACTTAATCTATGGCAAATCAAAAAATAAAACATCGTTTAGCAAAAGACAAATTGATGCTTTGGACAATATGCATCTTCGCTACACTCACAGCTGTACCTCTGTTTGCCATTTTGGGAGAAGTCCTGTTGCGCGGTTACGATCAATTGTCTTGGTCTTTCTTTACAGAACCCACCCCGACAGCCTATAAGGCAATGAAGGCCATAGAGGCAGGTGAACGAATACCAGGAGGTATTGCCAATGGTATTGTCGGCACAATGATAATCCTTAGCATGGCCGTCGTTGTGGCGGTCCCTGTCGGTATTCTGTGTGGCACATTCCTGGCAGAAAACAGCAAAAGGCGTTTTGCAAAGGTTATCAGTTATTTGACAGACCTCGTGCAAGGCATTCCATCAGTGATTATTGGCATCATCACATACATTTGGGTGGTTGTCCCGATGAAAGGCTATTCGGCAATTGCCGGTAGTGTGGCACTCTGTATCATGATGTTGCCACTCATTATTCGTTCAACGGAAGAAACTTTGAAAATCCTCCCTGCTTCACTAAAAGAGGCAGGTTTAGCACTCGGAGGTAACAAAGCACGTGTGATGCTGAAAATCCAACTTCCTGCAGCATTCGGCGGCATATTTACGGGCGTACTGCTCGCCATATCAAGGGTTATTGGCGAGACTGCACCGCTTATGTTTACCGCTTTGGGCTGCTCTTTCATCCGTTGGTCCATTAATAAGCCCATATCGGCAGTACCGCTACTCATTTGGGAGTTCTTCAACGATCCTCACCTTCAAGAGTTGATTTGGGGCGCATCGCTTTTCCTTTTAATATTTGTTCTCACGTTGAATCTTTCAGCTAAATATCTCGCAAAGAAATGGAATCAGTAAAACCTATACTTGAATTTAAAAAGACTTGTGTATCCTATACCAAGCAGACGATGGCAGTAAAATATGTATCGGCTGCTATTGAACGGAATACCATCACGGCCATTATGGGACCTTCAGGTTGTGGAAAATCCACCTTGCTTCGTGCGGTGAACCTCATGCACAGTCTCTACCCTAATATTCGTGTTGATGGTGAAATTTTACTCAATGGCGAAAATATCCTATCAATGGAACCGATTGATGTGCGTCGTCGTGTCGGTATGGTTTTCCAGCGTCCCACACCGTTTCCCACAATGAGCATCTATGACAATGTGTTGTCGGGATTCGCCTTGAACGGTATCCATTTGTCGAAATCCAAGAAAGATGAGATAGTAGAAAGCAATTTGAAAAATGTAGCGCTGTGGAACGAGGTAAAAGATGTGTTGAATAAAAAAGGCACCTTCCTTTCGGGTGGTCAGCAACAGCGATTGTGTATTGCCCGTGCACTGGCCATGAATCCTGATATTATGCTGATGGACGAACCAACTTCAGCACTTGACCCCATCGCAACCAAACACATTGAAGAATTACTTCTGGAGCTCCAAAAGAAAGTTACAATTCTGGTTGTTACTCACAATATGGGACAGGCAAAACGTATCTCTTCCCGCTCGATGTTTATGTATTTAGGCGAACTCATAGAATACGGAGACACTGAAACAATGTTTTCTAATCCCGAGCATGAACGAACAAAGGCGTACCTGATAGGCAAGATAGGATAATATACTATTCAAAAAAATACATCCTGTTTAATTTACCGACCCAGACATCGGAAAAAGCTCGCACATCTTTGTTTCTTCCACCTATCAAATAGATAAAATGACTGGTCTCGTCAAGAATTACGGATTGATAGGCGCGCGGTTCATACAGAATATGTTGAGCCGTATCTTGAATGACATTGAAAACTGAGTCCGTCTCCCGCCAGGTAAGTCCTTCATCAATGGATTCCATGCGTCCGTTTCCAGAAATATTGTCACTATTGTCCATGCTTCCGAACATCAACAACTTGTCATCATATGGAATCACCGATGCTCCGGAGAATGGTTGCATGTCGGCTTTATCTGCTGTAAAGTCAATCCATTTATATTCATTGAAAATATTTTTTTCAATGCTCCACACTTTCGAAAGCAAAGTTCCTGCAGACGAACGCCCTCCCATTACTATGGCTTTGGGTTTGCCGATTCGGGAGCTAAAGCTTAAACTTGCATAATCAACAATCGGAAAATTGGAAGGGACCGCATCTTGTATGACCCAATAAGTACCATCCTCTGAATTTGCAAAATAGTACGATTGATTTGCTTCTTGCTTGAAAAGTCCCCATAAATTATTTTCCAACACAAAAAGCAGGTTATAACACACATACCCTGCTACTGAAGGATCGACACTCGACCAGTTTTCACCATCAACTGATGTAAATATCAATCCATTTTCATGTACCAAATATAATTTATCCTGAAACTCCCTGATGCCCCGCAAATTACCAGTAACCGGCAGTCCGGAAACAGTAGCATCCATCCAGGTTTTAGCATCATTAGAAACATATAGATAATTTTTTGAGTCGGAGCTTACATAAAACAAAAAGCGATTTTTAAAAAACACGGCTTGCTGGACATTGCTGCTGTGGCTGTAGATCCTGTTAACAAGTTTTTTCCACACGTACAACTCGGATTCAATCTGATGCACATTAACCTTGATGGGATAAGTCCTTGACACCTTTTCATTCGCGGAATAATTCGTTACGCTTTGCACTTTTGTAAAGTCAATTGTATCCTTTCCCGTAAGGACGAGGGTATCCAATCCGGTACCCATTGAATCAGTCATTAGCAGATAAGCACGAGAGGTACTTTTAAAAGTAAATGTCGGAAAAACACTGTCGATGCGGGTCTTAAACGGTAGAGAATCAAGATTGACAATGATAGAATCTTTTAAATCAGCATCGTACTCTAAGGTGAACACAGCTCTTACGAGTCCGGGAATACTGTCGTTTTTACCAAACTTCAATGAAACGAAGTTAGGATCATCCGAATATTCTACCTCCTTTTCTTCGCCTAAACAGGCACTCACAAGATAGACTATGACTGAAAATATCAGGAGTTTATAAATATTTTTCTTCATGCTAATTCAATTTACGACAATTCTAAAGTAACCGGACAATGGTCCGAGTGCACCGCTTCCACTAAAATCTTTGCATCTTTCAACTTGCCTCGAAGCGGCTCGCTAACCCAATGATAATCGATGCGCCATCCTACATTACGGTAGCGTGCACCCCCGCGATAGCTCCACCAACTGTATCTTTCGGGACTTTGATCAAATACCCTGAAAGTATCTATCATACCGGAAGCTTCGTATCTGTCCATCCATTCCCTCTCTTCGGGTAAAAAACCGGATACGCCGACTTGTCGCTGCGGATTGTTGATGTCAATGGGTTTATGACAAATATTATAATCACCGCAAACCACCAGATTAGGGCGTTCTTTTCTTAATTCAGTGACAAAAGGTAAAAAATCTTCCAGAAACTCCATCTTAAACTCCTGACGCTCATCGCCTGACGAGCCGGATGGTATATATACGTTCACAATGGACAAATCACCATAGTCGGCCCGAATTACCCGCCCTTCACTGTCATATTTCGGATTATTCATACCAATAACAATATTATCGGGAGTTTTTTTAGTCAGAATAGCCACACCGCTATAGCCCTTCTTTTCGGCCGAATGTAAATAACTTGTGTAGCCAAGTTCAGCAAAGAGCATGGTGTCAATTTGTTCCGGTTGCGCCTTGGTTTCCTGCAAGCACAACACATCCGGACTTTCTTCCCTGATCCATCCCACCAAATCTTTATTGATTGCTGCCCTTATGCCATTTACATTGTAAGAAACTATCTTCATGAACTTTAAATTATATGTACTGTAGAACTTTAAAACCCTTCAACCAAACTCATGCACCACTTTAAAAACATTAAGAATTTGCCTGTTTAACCATTTGATATAAATTGGATGCAAATACAAAATTATTCAGCTCCTCGTTGTCTGCATGGAAAATATCGCGATTGGTACCCTCCCACTCTTTTTCTCCATGATTGATAAAAATCACATATTCGCCAATTTCCATCACTGAATTCATATCGTGGGAATTGATGATGGTAGTGATATTGAATTCATGCGTAATTTCCTGGATCAACCGGTCGATAATCAGGGCAGTTTTGGGATCTAAGCCTGAATTTGGCTCGTCACAAAACAAGTATTTCGGTTGTAAGGCGATGGCACGTGCAATCGCTACTCGTTTTTGCATGCCACCACTGATTTCCGAAGGAGCCAAATTGTATGAGTTTTCGGGAAGATTCACCCTCCGCAGACACCACACAGCCCTGTCTTTCATCTCCTCTTTAGAAGTATTCGCAAACATTTCCAATGGAAACATCACATTTTCCAATACTGTCAAAGAATCGAACAAAGCAGAACCCTGGAACAACATGCCGACTTCACGACGCAGACCACGAATTTCGCTTATGCGCATATCCGGCAAGTTTCGTCCGTCATATTCGATGCGTCCCGAATCAATGCGATGAAGCCCGATGATGCTTTTCATCAACACGGTTTTTCCGGAGCCACTTGCACCGATGATCATGTTGGTTTTTCCAGGTTCGAAAGTAGCGGAAATATCTTTCAACACATGATTGTCACCGAAAGTTTTATTTACATCTTTAACAATTATCATCGTTCAATTATGAAGTTCGGAAATTTTTCTATCACTGCTTTTTGCGTTCAACTTCTTATCATTTTGTCCGTGTCACAGCAAATTCAACGCAATCTATCAAGGCCTGTTTGTAAACACTGTCAGGGAATCCGTCAAGCTCCCAAATGGCTTTCTCTCTAAATTCTTCCATGCGGGACCGGGCATATTCTACTCCACCATGCTTCAATGCAAAACGGGTGATGTAATCAATATTTTCCCGGGAGAATTTTTTAAAATTGATCCAGGTGATAATTTTCTTTTTTTCTTCCTGACCGGCATTCTCCAAAGCATGGATCAACGGAAGTGTTACTTTACCATCGCCAACATCATTCCCCGTTGGTTTTCCTATATCAACATTGTGATAGTAATCAAAAACATCATCTCTGATTTGAAAACAATAACCGAGGTACTCTCCGTATTTTTTCAGGTGCTCAATACTCTCCGGATCAGTATGAACGGACAACGCTCCTACCTCCATGCAGATCGAAAACAAAGAAGCGGTTTTTCTCTGTATGATCCGAAAATACTCAGCTTCAGAAATTTTGGATTGTTGGGAAATGTTTAACTGCAACAATTCCCCGTCAGTTAATTGCTGTCCAACAAACGAAATGGGATGAAGCATCTTGATGTTGCCAATGAGCGCCACCTGAGCCAAAGCCGCAGCCAGCATGTAATCTCCGGACAAAACCGCCACTTTGTTGCCCCAACGTGCATTGACCGATTGACTATTACGCCTTTCAAAAGTATTATCGATGACATCATCGTGAACCAAACTCGCCGTATGCAATAATTCCAATGCGATGGCACCGTGTATGGTTGACATATTAACTGCACCCATCAGCCTGGCAGACAAAATAACCAAAATGGGACGAAGCCTTTTGCCGGATCGCTGATAAATATATCCGTTGACCCCTTCCAAAATAGGGTTATCGGTCTCCAAAGCCGTTACAAAGGTTTTGTCAAATAGTTCAAGTTCAGCGCTGATGGTTGCCTTAATGGAATCAATAATGTCCATCGAATAATTTTTTGTGTAAACTGCAAAAGTAAGCAAATTTGTGCGATATGTAGAGTATATGTCAAAAAAATGATTTTATTTTAATTACTTTTACAGTCCGTTTGAGAACAAAATACAATTGATTTTAAGAGATGGGATTATGAAGAAACTTTTTTTAATTGATGCCTACGCACTTATTTACAGATCATATTATGCATTTATCAAAGCACCAAGGATTAACTCCAAGGGACTTAACACCTCGGCAATTCTAGGCTTTGTGAACGTGCTTGAAGATGTTTTAAAGAGAGAAGACCCGACACACATAGCAGTTGTGTTTGATCCACCGGGACCCACATTCAGACATGAGGCATACGAAGACTATAAGGCGCAACGCGAATCAACACCCGAAGACATCAAAATTGCTGTACCTCATATCAAAGAGATACTTGCAGCCTACAATATTCCAGTCCTTGAAATCCTTGGCTATGAAGCGGATGATGTGATAGGAACCGTAGCCAAAAAAGCTGAAAAAGAAGGTTTTACGGTGTACATGCTGACTTCGGACAAAGATTTCGGACAATTGGTTTCAGAGCATATTTTTATGTACAGACCGAAATTCAAGGGCGGCTATGAAATTATGGGTCCGAAAGAAGTAAGAGAAAAATATTCATTGGAAAGTCATCTTCAGGTGATTGACATGCTTGGACTGATGGGCGATGCATCGGATAATATACCCGGTTGCCCCGGCGTGGGAGAAAAGACAGCCATCAAACTGCTGCAAGAATTCGGAAGCATAGATGCCCTATTATCACGCACAGATGAAGTAAAAGGGGCGCTCAGAAACAAAATCGAAGAACATAAAGATCAAATTTTGTTTTCTAAATTTTTAGCTGAAATCAAAACAGATGTACCTGTGGATTTCGACGAAGATACTTTAAAAGTGGAGCCTATCAACGAAACAGAATTAAAAGCTTTATTCAATGAATTGGAATTTAGAACTTTATCCACCAACAAATTTGGTGATATTTTCACTTCCCTGCCTCCCGACCAACCCATAGCAAGGGTTCAACTTACTCCTGCAAAAAGCAAAGACGGACAAATGTCGCTGTTCGGAAATGAAGAACAAGGAAACAATCAAGATAATAATCAAGACAACCAAGTTCAAAGTGAAGCGCCGATTACCGAAACATCTGAGTACGTCACATCCTCTCCTGTCATTGATTTAATCGCTGCCGAGGCTGCGAGCAAAGGACTGAATGCCATTCACAATATGCCTCACGAATACATATTGATTGATGATAAAGCAAAACGGGCACACCTCATTTCGCAATTGTTTCTTCAAAAATCGGTCTGCTTCGACACTGAGACTACCGGAGTAGATGTTTTTACAGCCGACATGATAGGTTTGTCTTTCTGCTATGAAAAAGGAAAGGCATATTATGTAACGCTGCCAAATGATAAAGATGAACGTGCTGCCGTCCTGCACGAATTCAAAGTCTTTTTTCAATCAGAGCATATAGAAAAAATAGGGCAAAACGTAAAATTTGACCTTTTAATGTTGGCTCAATACGGCATTGAGCTGAAAGGAAAAATTTTTGACACCATGATAGCGCATTATCTCCTGCAGCCGGAATTGCGTCACAGCATGGACTTTTTAGCTGAAGTTTATTTGGGGTATCGCACCATTCACTATGAGGATTTAGTAGGTGCAAAAGGTAAAAATCAGCAAAAGATACAGGACGTTGAGATAGAATTGTTGAAAGATTATGCAGCGGAAGACGCTGATATTACTTTTCAACTGAAAGCAATATTAGAACAGGAAATTAAAAATAATCATTTAGACGACCTTTTTTACAACATGGAAATGCCTTTGATGAAAGTATTAGCAACCATGGAGTTAAACGGTGTCAGGATTGATGCGGAAGAACTAAAACAAAGCTCAGTTATACTTTCAGAAGAAATGTATCGCCTGGAACAAGCCATACAGGAACTTGCCGGTGTAAGTTTTAATGTGTCATCGCCGGCACAGGTGGGTGAAGTCCTGTTCGACCGACTGAAATTGGACGACAAAGCAAAAAAGACAAAAACGGGTCAATATTCCACTTCAGAAGATATCCTGGAAAAAATCAAAGCGAAACATCCCATTGTAGAAATGATATTGGAGTTCAGGGGCTTAAAAAAGCTGTTAAGCACCTATATAGATGCCCTGCCACAAATGGTCAATCCAAAGACAGGCAAGATACATACTTCTTTTAATCAAACAGTTACCTCAACCGGCCGCTTGAGTTCAACCAATCCCAATCTGCAAAATATTCCCATTCGCGATGCACAAGGCAAAGAAATCAGAAAAGCTTTTATTCCGAATGATCATTCGGTGTTTTTGAGTGCGGATTATTCTCAGATTGAATTACGCATCATGGCACATCTGAGCGGCGATAAGTACATGACAGATGCATTCAGGAGAGGATTGGACATCCATGCTGCCACTGCTGCAAAAATTTACGACATATCCATAGAAGATGTGGATGCCGACATGAGGCGAAAAGCCAAAACTGCCAACTTCGGGATCATATACGGGATATCCACTTTCGGATTAGCCGAGAGATTGAATATCCCAAGGACTGAAGCTAAAACACTGATAAAAGGTTATTTCGAAAGTTATCCGGAGGTAAAAAACTACATGGATAGCGTTATTCAGCAAGCCAGGGTCAATGGGTATGTGGAGACAATTTTCGGAAGGAAAAGGTATTTGAGTGATATTAATTCACAAAACAGCATAGTCAGAGGCTATGCAGAACGGAACGCAATCAATGCTCCCATTCAAGGCTCTGCTGCCGACATCATCAAAATAGCCATGGTCAATATTCAAAACAGAATTGATCGGGAAAATCTGAAGACGCAGATGATCATGCAGGTCCACGACGAATTGAATTTTTCCGTTCCCAAAGAAGAATTGGAATATGTCCGTAAAATGGTAACCGAAGAGATGGAACAAGCTGCCTCGCTCAGGGTTCAACTGGTGGTAGATTGTGGCGTAGGTTCCAATTGGTTGGAAGCACATTAAAACTGATAAAGCCGGCAATTGCAAAGCGACAAAAAGGGATAATGAATTTTCAATGACCCAACAAATAAAAACCCGCTATCAATTTGACAGCGGGTTTTTACTTATCATTTTCCACACAATTAATCCAATTTATTAACGTGCAGTGTCAGTTTCGATTTCAGATTAGACGCCTTGTTCTTATGAATAACTTTGCGTTTAGCCAGCTTATCCAACATAGAACTAACTTTTGGTAGCAACTCAGCAGCTACCGCTTTATCTGTAGTTGCACGGAGCTTACGCACAGCATTACGGGCTGTTTTTGCATAATACCGGTTATGTAATTTACGCTTCTGTATTTGGCGTATTCTTTTAAGTGCTGATTGATGATTTGCCATCTGAAAAAATTTTTAATCTTTAAAACATAGTAGCCCATAGGGGAATCGAACCCCTCTTTTCAGAATGAAAACCTGATGTCCTAACCGATAGACGAATGGGCCAGTAAGTCAAAAAACGACCGTTTACTCAATTGCGGCTGCAAATATACATCAGTTTTTCCATTCCACAAAACCTTTTCAGAACTTTTTTTTCTTCGGATTTACGAGGTGCGGTGTACGGGGTGCGGGGTGCGGGTTCCGCGGTACGGGGTCGCGGGGTGCGAGGTTGCGGGGTCTTTTAAAAAAAAGAGCCGTCTCATTTTTTTGAGACAGCTCCTTTTTTACATCTCTACATTGAATTATTTTTTAATAAACCTAAGCACCGTAGGAGTGCTGTTGTTTCCAATTATTCTTACAAAGTAAGAACCTGAACCTAACGCTCCTACATTAATGGTAGTTGCCATATTACCAGTTTTGGTTGTACCGATTAATGTTCCACTAAGGTTGTACAGTTCTATAATAACTTCATCACTATTATCACGCTCTATTACCAATTGACTTTCAACCGGATTGGGATACAGTCGTACAAAGCTTGCTGCCAATTCATCTATTCCGGTAGTCATATTTACACCGACAAATTGAATGGCATTATTAACAACCAACGAACCTACAAAGTCAGCGTATCCGGATTTTGATACCGTATAGTCATAATTACCGTTAGTTAATTCAATTACAGCCTGACCGGAAGCATCGGTTGTCAATGTCACTCCGTAAATTTCAATAGTTGCGTCTTGAACCGGATTGTTTGCAGCGTCAAGAACTGTGAATACCACCATATACGGTTTAGAAATGGTAATAGAAGTAGTCGCGATTTCGGACACTTCCGAACCGTAAACTGATTGAACTCCTACAGTATAGGTATTACCAATAGTTAACGTATTGGGAAGTGTATATTCAGTTGTTGTTATGCCCGAAGCTACCTCCACATCATCTAGATATATATTAAACCCTGTGAGCGTTTCGGATTCACCTGCTTTAGGAGCTCCGATATAGATATCATCAACGAGGAATGCAACCCCATAACTTGACACACAGTTGATAGCCAGGTAAACATATTGTCCCACATATGCGTTTAAGTCATATACATATTGTTTCCAAGTACCGGGAACTTCAACATAGTCTGATTCCGTTATGAATGTAAAGCTGCTAAGATCCGTGTTTGTGGTAGAGATACCTATTTTAAAACGTTCCTTCACAAAATTACCGGTTGATGTTGACCAGAAAGAGAATCTCATTCCCGGACCAACCTTTACCCGGGGGGTAATTAACCAATCGTCATTGGTTTCACTGCCTTTGGAATATTGCGTGCCAAAGCAAGCTAAATACTTATTTCCACTGTGTGGGTTCCATCTGGATGATGATAATGGAGGTGTGGTAGCCGATGGATTAAACACAATATATGAACCTGTATAATTTTCATTCGGAAAACCAAATTCGTTACTTTTATCTGTCATTGTGCTATCCATGTCAACCAAAGTATAGTTGCCTATGTCTTCAATTATAAAATTTTCATAACTTTCCATGTCATCCGCAAAGTTTGGATTCCAGATCACTTTTATCTGGTTTTCATTAACCACCCGGGCTGTTACGCCAAACGGTGCATAAGTCTGCGCTTGTAGTGTTATATTGATTGGGAGGGCTGCTCCGTCAACTTCTGCCGTTCCTGTTGCATCAACAAAATCAAACTTAGAGATCGTATAAGAATAATTCCCGTCTGCAAGCTCAATCGTTGCGACACCTGAAGCATTGGTGGTCAATGTATCTTCTTTAATTACAATGCTTACGCCCTTAACCGGGTTGTCTAGTACATCAACAACAGTAAATGTTACAGTACGTGATGTTGCAAAATTAGCTGTAAAAGAAACATCGCTATCTCCAACAACGTAGTTGAATGTTTCTTCTTTGGATACTATTTCGCTGACAGAATTTGTCCAACTTGTCAGTACATATCCCGCTTGGGGAGTTGCTGTTAAAACAGCTATTGCTCCTTCGACATAGTTTCCTCCACCTGCAACGATACCACTTGCACCCGGATCGGCTGCCAATGTTACTGTCCTCACCCGGCCAACAACGAACTCATCAACATATATATTGGATCCCAAATCACGTGTGGCAACAAGCATAATGTAAGAGGGGCTTTGGACAAATTCATCAGGTATCTTGAAGCTGTAGTCATACCAACCTTCAGCACTAACTATAGGTTCGTAACCTGTATATCTGTGAACAATACCCAATTTGGTTGCACCTGCTGTGCCAGGTTGTGTGTTAACATAAACTTCAACTTTTTCATATTTATCTGAATCATAACCGGAATTGTCACGAAACATCTTAAACCCGACACTGTAATCTCCACTACCCATATCCAAACGACGAGAAATAAGCGTACCTTGTGTGTCTCCCCAAAAGACATAACCGCTAAATATTAACATACCTGCACCAAATGGTCTGCATGCAGGAAAGCCGCTTTCTGTACTTCTCTCCCATGATGTTACTCCTAAATTTGACCACCCCATTGGTGGAAATTCTTCTTCATCGAATGATTCTTTATACGGAAACTCTGAAATTGTGTAATCAACTGCATTCCCGTTGATATTTATACTGTAAGTTTTTTCAAGATTATCTTTAAGCTCTATTGTGGCTGTTTTTTCCCCAACTGTGGAGGGAGTAAACGCTACAGTAAAGCTTACGGTCACTTCAGCAGACAGATTCGCCGTACTTCCAATAGTTGTCAAAGTAAATTGGCCAGCATCGGCTCCTGTAATTGTAATATCCGAAGGCTCAATTGTAATTGTTCCTGTTCCGATATTTTGCATCGTGAAAGATTGCGGAGCAGACGATAATGCAACATGTGTTTCTGCAAAGGTAAAAGCGGCAGGAGTAATCATTAAAGTAGGCGGAGCTTCATCCATCTTTACATTAACAGTCATATTTTCATTTACCGTTAGCGACACATCATTCTTAGGAAAATAACCGAGGGCATTGACAGAATAGGTGTAATCGCCATCGACAACATATATTTCGGCTTCCCCTGAAGAATTGGTTATTACTGTTTCAATAACGGTTTCTCCTTGCCTGGCAGTTACAGTAGCTCCTTCAATAGGATTTGTTCCGTCTGTCACGGCAAAGGTAACAGTATTTCTTGGAGTAAAGTCCATTCGCAAACCTAGGTAACCTAAATAATCTATTTTAGTAAATTCTGTAGGGTTATCTGCGTCATCGGCAACAAAGTAAAACCCATGGTCCGCCATGTCATATGCAATCTGGATATCCACTTCAGAAGTTTGTTTTATAGCTAAAATATATGCTCCGGGTTGAATGACAACAGGGCAAACTGCAATATTTACGGTTTGTCCTGCTAGCGATTGAGTACACTCATATGTCTTTGTTGTGAATATGGTGCTTTCAATGCTCATATCTTCACGCACTTTGTATAATACCAACCGATAAGAAGAAACATCTTCACTACCATAGAACTCATCGGGCCACACTAATTGAACCCCGGTTATGGTTGCTTCATTTACAATGTTAAACAGATTGCCAAAGGCTTTATTATATCCAACTCCGTATTCTGCAAATTCACCGTCATCACGTGCATAAATATAATCTGTTACCGTGAAATCAAATACATTCATATTGTTAATCTGGATGGGATCTGCAGCATAGTTGGCAAGATGTGTATACGTGTAACTACCGGGGGTTAAAGTTGTAGCATCAAAACAAGTACCTGCTGAAACAGTTTGTTTTTCACCCATATCCAACCCTCCGGACAAAACATCTGTCGAACTAAATAGCGTTGTGTAGCTTGCGTCTCTAACTGTCTGGATTACATCAAAATCATCTGTGAACGCACTCCCTCTGTTTTCAATATTGGTCTTGAGAGTTAACGCGTCGTCTAACTGACACAGAGGTATTTGACTGTAACCTTTGTTGCCTCCCGTAACCACAAGGTCTATGGGATTCAAAGCAAAATCATCTACAAGCAGACTATGCTTGTTATATGAAATTGCCTGGATAGCCACATAGACCACTTGATCATTATATGCACTTAAATCATACATAAAAGTTTCAACCCTTGTTGTGGCCGGCCCAACGTCTGAAGCAAGCGTAACAGTAAAATCTTCCTTATTGTTGCCTGTGGTAGAAAGCATTACATTGAATTTTTCAACGGGAAGGTTCCCCTGTCTTGCCAAAAATGAAATACTATTACATCCGGCTACAGGCATTATAGGGGGAGAAATCAACCAGTCATCATGAGTATCATAAGCAGACTCAATTCTAGCACTTGCTTTTCCTGATATGGGGGAATCTGCATATCTCCTCCAAGTCCAGCCAGGACTGCCGGCATCAATCACCCTCCATCCGGCAGGAGGGAACAGATAATCTTCGAATGATTCTTTATATGGAGTATCTGAAATTATGGTACGCAAAAGAAAATCATCCACAATTAGCCTATACTGATCTTTTGAAGTTGCTTGAATAGCTATGTAGACCACCTGACCATCATATTCACTTAAATCGTACATAAAAGTTTCAGGTGTTGTTCCGGAAGGTCTAATGTTTGAAGCAATTGTAATGGTAAAATCTTCCTTATTGTTACCTTTGGTGGAAAGCATTACATTGAATTTTTCTCCGTTAAAGTGTTCATTTCCTTGTTTTGCCTTAAATGAGATGATGTTACGTCCGGCAACAGGCTTTATCAGAGTTAAAGGGGGAGTGATCAACCAGTCATCGTGCGATGAAGCACTATAAAAGATCGCAGCACTTGCATTTCCTGATATAGGTGACTCTGTATATCTCTCCCAAGCCCGGCCAGAACTACCATCATCAATAACTTTCCATCCGGCAGGAGGAAACAATTCACCTTCGAATGATTCCTGAAGCTTTGTAGTAACCACAGGAGCGCTCATCCGAAAGTCATCTACAATCAGCCTAAGCTGATTTTTTGAAATTGCCTGAACAGCAAAATAGACCGTCTGACCGTTAAATGCACTTAAGTCATATGTAAAGGTTTCGGATACTGTCGAGACCGGTCCAACATTTTCAGCAAGCGTAATGGTAAAATCTTCCTTGTTGTTGCCTGTAGTAGAAAGCTTTATATTGAATTTATCCACTCTATAAGGATTGCCAAAATTTGCTTGTCTTGCCTTAAATGAAATGATGTGACATCCTGCTGTAGGCACCAGAGCAGGAGTAATCAACCAGTCATCGTGCGCTTCCGAAGAATGATAGCTAATCGAAACAGACGCATTTCCCGATATAATGTAATCAGTATCTCTCTTCCAAGTTCGGTCCGTGCTACCGCCACTAATAACCTGCCACCCGGCAGGAGGAAATACACTACCTTCAAAACCTTCGAAAAAATCCCCTTCTTCGAGGGAAGAGCCTTTAATAAATTGTTTGGATTTAAAATCGGAGAGGTCCATAGCCTTCGTGGCTTTGCCTGTATCTTTAACACCTGCCCACTCCGGAGCTTCCTGCCCTATCGACCATATTGCGGTCGATAGCGATAATACAATTACAAGTAAATTTCTTTTCATGGATTGAATATTTTAGTTAGACAAAAAATTATTTTATTAATCTATGGACATCAGACTACGAAGATAAAGAAAATAATAGAATGTCAAACAATATTAAAAGAATTTTTCATTTGTGAATTTATGTACTTTTGGGTGCAGAGTGCGAGTTCGCGTAGTTGAAAGTATTTTTCTGCACTTAACATTGCTATTTCAAAAATAATCATGTAAATTTGAGTTTTATAACACCCAATTAAAATTTAAACCACCATGTTGACAGATCAAGAAATAGCAAAAAAAACATCTTTATTACCCGTTACCAAAATAGCTGAAAAAATCGGCATTCTTGAAGATGAGTATGAATCATACGGTAAGTATTCCGGAAAAATCAAATTAAGCATATTAGAACGACTCAAAAATCAACCCGACGGAAAATTGATCCTGGTGTCTGCTATGAGTCCCACTAATTTCGGAGAAGGTAAAACGCTGACTTCAATCGGATTGGGACAAGCCTTGAACCGCCTGGGCAAAAAAACCATTGTCGCCATACGCGAACCCTCCCTGGGTCCGGTTTTCGGTATGAAAGGCGGAGCTGCCGGCGGTGGATATTCGCAAGTACTTCCCATGGAACTGATAAACCTGCAATTTAATGGTGATTTCAGTGCCATTACTACAGCTCACAACCTGCTGGCTGCCATGATCGACAACCACATCATCAAGGGGAACGAGCTTAATATTGATCTAAATCGCATCCTGTGGAAGAGAACCATGGATATGAATGACAGGGCTTTACGAAACATCGTTGTAGGGCTGGGCGGATCGGCCAACGGCGTTCCCAGAGAAACCGGTTTTGTCATTACTGCTGCTTCAGAAATCATGGCTATCCTGGCGCTTTCGGAATCCCGCGCAGATTTAAAGAGAAGACTGGGTGATATTGTGGTGGCATACGACAACAACCAACAATTGATCCGAGCCAGAGATTTAGATGCTCACAGAGCCATGGCAGTTATCTTGAACGATGCCATCATGCCTAATCTGGTGCAAACCACCGAAAATACGCCTGCTTTGGTACATGCCGGTCCTTTTGCCAATATTGCACACGGCACAAACAGTATTTTAGCTGATAAAATCGCACTTAAACTTTCCGATTATGTGGTGACCGAATGTGGCTTCGGAACGGAATTGGGTGCTGAGAAATTTTTCAATATCGTTTGCCGCAACAACCCCATCTGGCCATCAGTTGTCGTTATTGTAGCAACCTGTAGGGCAATAAAATTCCACGGTGGTGTTCCTCAAAAGCCTGCATCAGCCCTTCAGGAAGAAAATTTGGAAGCATTCGCCGAGGGCTTGAAAAATTTAGAGGCACACATCCAAAACATGAAAAAGTTTGGTGTACCTGTATTGGTAGCCATAAACAGATTTCCATTCGACACACCCAAAGAAATCGAGATGATTGAAAAGCTTTGTGCCGAACTTCAAGTTGAATGTGCCCCTCATGAAGCATATGCCAAAGGAGGAGCAGGAACCATTGAGCTGGCAGAAAAAACCATCCGTATAGTGGAGCAACACCAAAATCCACAGAAGAAATTTCTATACAGTATCGATTTGCCCATCGAAGAAAAAATCCGTACAATCGCCACGCAGATATATGGTGCAAAAGACATTGTCATCAATGCAAAAATCAAAAAGAAGTTGGATCGATTCGTTGAATTAGGTTTTGGCAACTTGCCTGTATGTATCGCTAAAACTCAAATGTCTTTATCTGATGACCCCAGTATGATTGGCGCGCCTAAGGACTGGGTACTGACTGTTTCAGACGTCAATCTTTCAGCCGGTGCAGGCTTTTTGGTGATTGTTTGCGGCAATATGATGTTGATGCCGGGATTGCCCAAAGTTCCTGCAGCAGTCAACATGGACGTTGATGATAATGGTGAAATAACAGGATTGTTTTAATATTCTTCATGATTTCAAAAACGACGGGCATAGTTTTACGTACGGTAAAATATTCCGACAGAGCTTCCGTAGTCACTGTCTATACACGTGATTACGGAAGAATGGCATATATGGTCTATGGTATCTACGGAAAAAAATCTGCTGCTAAAGCCGCATGCTTTTTACCTCTTTCTTTGATAGAGATCACGGCTGCACATCATCCAGGCAAGGATGTTCAACAGATGAAAGAGGCACGTATTGAAGAGAATCTGGTCAACACCCATCACAATCCGATTAAGAATGCCATTGCCTTATTCATAGCCGAACTGTTGTATAAAACCCTCAAACATCCGGAGCCTGAAAGTGAACTTTTTGATTTTCTGCGACAGTCAATTTTGATATTGAACGACAAAGAGGAAGGAATTGCCAATTTCCACCTGGTTTTTGCCATGCACCTCTGCCGGCATCTCGGTGTCAAGCCCAATGGGGATTTTGCAAATCCTGTCTATTTTGATTTGTTAAACGGTACATTTGTTCAATATCCGCCACAGCACGAACACATCATGAATCCGGAAATTACAAAACTGTTTCTGCAACTCAACCGACTTTCTTTCGAAGATATGGATCAACTTAAATTGAGTCGTGAAAGCAGAAACAATTTACTGAACAACATCATGGAGTATTACAAATTACATGTGCCGGAATTCTACGGATTGAATTGCCTGGCTGTATTGCAAGAGGTTTTTAACTAAAACTAATTGCTGTTCCTTCATCAGTAATTTGAAGTCCCATCTCCTTATTCATCACCAACGAAAAATTCGGATGTTCGTGTCCGGCAGGGAAATGTGCACAAACGGGAAAATCGTAATCCGTAACAGCATCAAGAATAATTTCTTTGACTGTCTTATGCATTGAAGGGTCTTCGGGACAATTAGTAAAATACCCGACCATCAATCCGGAAATTTTCTTGAACACACCGCCCAGCCTCAAATTTTGCATCATCCTGTCAATGCGGTAAGCTTCTTCACCTATATCTTCTATAAACAGAATATTGTCTTGATAATCCGGTTCAAAAGGGGTATTTCTCAAACCCATTAGTACAGAAAGATTACCACCTACAAGCTTGCCACGAGCCTGTCCGTATCTGTTTAATGCATCAGGTTCAATATGATAATGAGGAAGCTGACCGTTTAAAATTTCTCTGAGAGTTAACAAAGAATCATCCTCATTATCAAACTCAGCCAATTGTTTGGCCATAACGCCATGCACGGAAGGAGTGTTCATGCGGGATAAGGCAGCATGCAAAATCGTAATGTCGCTAAAGCCAATGATGAGTTTAGGATGTTTTAACAAAGGTGTAAAATCAATTTTATCAATGATCTGTGACAAGCCATATCCACCTCTGGAACACAAAATAGCGGTGAGGCTATCGTCATTGATAGCATCCTGCAAATCTTGGATTCTCTGACTTTCCGAACCGGCATAACGCCCATGCACCGCACGGGCATAAAGTCCTTCCGAAACTTCAAAACCCCAATGGGTCAGCACTTCCGAAGCCCGGTCCAAATAATCCGTATGGACAGCACCAGAAGGAGATATCAATTTGATTTTCTTTTTTTGTTGCTTCATATTTCTCAATCTTTATATAACACCCATTTCATCATTTCCTTCCAGGAAATTTTCTTCCCATACATTAAAATACCGGTACGGTAGATTTTGCCTGCCATCCAGGTACTTCCGACAAAGGATAAAATCAAAATGCCGATGGACAGGGTGAGTTGCCAGAACGGCACTCCGAAGGGCAAGCGCACCATCATCACAATAGGAGATGTGAACGGGATCATGGAGCACCAAAAAGCAAGCGGTCCGTCCGGGTTTTGTGCGCTATAAATCGCAGCATAGATGGCAAAAATAATGGGCAAGGTCAAAGGCAGCGAAAACTGCTGGGTGTCCGTTTCATTATCAACGGCGGAACCTACAGCTGCGAACAAAGAAGCGTAAAGCAAATAGCCGCCTAAAAAGAAGATGACGAACAGAACACCTGTCTGCACAAAATCAAAATTAGCCAAAGCCGTCAGTATTTCGGAAGTCATGGTATCGCCGGTATCAACAGTGTAAGGATGAACGCCCATATTCACACTTTGTTCATATGCTTGTGCATTCCCATCTCCTCCCATCAAGCTGGTGCCTGCTGTTACAAGAATAAGTGACAAAACCACCCACAAAGCAAACTGCGTCAAGCCCACCATGGCAATGCCGATTATTTTCCCCATCATCAGTTGGAAGGGCTTTACAGACGAGATGATAACTTCAACGATGCGATTGGTTTTTTCTTGTACTACGCCCGACATCACTTGTGCGCCATACACGACAATAAACATATAAATGATGAATGCCGAAATCATACCGATAATCAACGCCAACTCCGCCGAGCCTATTTTCTCTTCACCGTCTTTGCCCCACCGCACTGTTTTGACATCAATATCAACCTTTGTGTTCTCGACAAGCTCCTTGAAATCAGGTATGTTCAATTCGGCTATTTTTTGTTCTTCCACATAATCTTTCAATATTCCCACCAAGTACGATTTTACTTCCATTCCAACCTGTTCTTCTGAAAATATTGAAGCGGACTTGGGATGAACCGATAAATCTTTAGGTATATAAAGCACTGCCGAATAACTATCTTGTATTTTCGTTTCCTTAAAAAATTCGATATCTTGATCGAGAAATATGAATTGGTAATCTTCATTATCTTCAAAAGCCTTTGTGTATAAGCCCGTTCTATCTATGACTATGATTTTCTTAACTGCATCATCTTTTATCTGCGCCAGCCAAAGCGGCACTAAAACCAGCGCTGCAATAAGAATAGGCGTCAGAAATGTCAGGATGATGAAAGACGGTTTCATCACCCGGGTTTTGTATTCTCTCTTGATTATCAAAGCGGTCTTACTCATGACTGTTGGGGTTTTGAAGTTACGGTTTGGATGAAAACATCGTTCATGGTCGGTAAAATTTCTTCGAAAGCAAATACCTCCGACTGCGCCATAATGTTGTTGAGCAGCGAATTATTGGTTTCCTCCGGATTGGCTTTTAACACATACTCAAAACCATGATGATTCTCTTTTCTTTCAATCACACTGAAAGGCTCTTCGTTCAATTTACTTTTTGCAACGACGCGATAGGTGCCGGTTGCATAGGAAGCTCTGATAGAATCAACATTTCCTTGTAATACAATTTTTGCCTTATTTATCAATGATATATGATCGCACAATTCTTCTACTGAAGCCATATTGTGGGTAGAAAAAATGATGGTTGCTCCCTTATCTTTTAAACCGATAATCTCCCTTTTGAGCAAATCTACATTGACAGGATCGAAGCCGCTGAAAGGCTCATCGAATATCAATAATTTGGGTTGGTGCAGGATGGTAGTGATAAATTGTACCTTTTGCGCCATTCCTTTGGACAATTCCTCCACTTTTTTATTCCACCAGGATTGAATTTCAAATTTTTCAAACCAATATTTCAAGGCTTTCAACGCATCGTGCTTGGTCATTCCTTTAAGTTGAGCCAAGAACAAAGCTTGTTCACCCACTTTCATTTTTTTGTACAAGCCTCGTTCCTCCGGCAAGTAACCGATGTGGCGGACATCATCTGAACTGAGTTTCTTTCCATTCAGCAATACTTCTCCGCTATCCGGTGCAGTGATACAGTTGATGATGCGGATTAATGTCGTTTTACCGGCGCCATTTGGTCCTAATAATCCATAAATCGAATTTTCCGGAATATCCATGCTGACTTTGTCCAATGCCAGGTGGTTGGAGAATTGTTTGGTTACGTGGTGGATTTGTAGGAGGGGGGTGCGGGGTGCGAGTTCCGAGTTCCGGGGTGCGGGGTGCGGGGTGCGGGGTCCGCGATCCGGGGTCGCGGGGTCCGAGGTGCGGGGTGCGGGTTCCGCGGTACGGGTTCCGGGTTCCGGTGTCTGAGGTAGTTGGTTATTTTCTGTCATTCCAGTTTTTGCTGACATATTGAATGTATTTATTAATTTTTGCTCCTAATTTGTTGTATTCTTGTTCGAGGTCTTGTAGTTCAACTTTATGCTCAGGATATAGATGTTGTATTTTAAAAATATGACTAATTGTTTCATCATTACTACTATGTGCGTATACTAAAAACTTAATAAAATCAGTTTTATATGCATTTCTACCATAACCCTCAGCTATATTTGTAACAACCGAATCAGCGGATCTTCTTATTTGACTTCCAAGCTCATATAATTCATATTTAGGTAATTTTAAAGATAAATCATGTACCCTAAAAAATAAATTCATCGCTATATTATAAATCTCCAAATCTTTATAACTCATAAACAAACCTTTAAATTTAACATCAACCCAACCCCGGACCCCGGACCCCGGAACACGGACCTCGGAACCCGCACCGCGCACCGCGGAACTCGGAACCCGCACCTCGTACCCCGCCAACTCGTCTACATCCTCCCCTCATCACAATAGCTGTAATATGAGCCGCCTGTGATAATAATATGATCCAGGAAACGGATACCGACTGCATCACAGCCTGCTTTGACACGTCTGGTTACTCTGTCGTCTTCACCGCTTGGATGTTTTTGTCCGGAGGGATGATTGTGCGCTACAGCTATGCAAGCTGATTTGGTATCGAGCGCCGACCTCAAAATCATGGGAACATCTACTATGGTTTGATTACTGCCGCCTTGTGTCAGCTTTCTGACCTCTATCACTTTATTCGCTCCATCCAACAAAGCAACCCAAAACTCCTCATGATGCAAATCTAACATATAAGGTTCAAATAAATTGAACAAATCAACACTGGCGGTTATCTTTTTACGTTTGATAACATCAGATGCCTTGCGTCTTTTGCCGATTTCCAAGGCTGCCATGATGGTGATGGCTTTGGCTTGACCGATGCCCTTGAAGTTTTTGCATAAATCGGAAACCGAAAGCTTTGCCAACTCATTGATGTTGTTGTGGCAAGAAGCCATGATTCTTCGGGCCAATTCCACAGCCGACTCATTTTTACTTCCTGAAGCTATCAATATAGCCAACAGCTCCGCATCTGACAATGCCGCCGCACCTTTTTTCAGCATTTTTTCACGAGGCCTGTCCTCTTCTGACCATTCACGTATGGTCAGGTTTTTTACTTCTTCTAACGTCATAAACAACAAATAAAAATTTCATCTTTTCTTTAACGGGCGTAAAATTAAGAAAAAATGGCAGATGTAGGCACGCAAAAGATAAAAACCACATAATAAAAGACCGATATACGATTTGCACATCGGTCTTTACTACTTTTATCGAATCACCTGAAATTTATTTCTTTGCTTTTAGTGCTTCTTTTTCTTCTTTCCTTTTATAAAATTCGTAAGCTATCGGAGAAGCGAGGAAAATGGATGAATAAGTTCCCATTACAATACCGAACATCATCGCGAAAATAAAGCCTCTAATGGTTTCACCTCCAAATACAAATATGATGAACAGTACTACGACGGTACTCATAAAAGTACTGAAGTTACGGCTCAATGTCAGATTGATAGAATCATTTATAACTGTTTTTTTATCACGTTTCGGGTATAATCTCATATTTTCACGGATACGGTCGAATATCACCACCGTACTGTTTACCGAATACCCGACTACAGTCAGTACAGCAGCAATAAATGACTGGTCAATCTCCAAAGAAAATGGTAAGATTCCATAGAACAACGAGAAAATTCCCAGGGTCAGCAAAGCGTCATGGGTCAATCCCACAGTAGCACCTACGGAATAATTAACATAGCGAAAACGTAACAAGATATACAAACCAATGGCAATAATGGCAAAGAGAACTGCCCATACGGCCGCACGTTTGATATCGTCTGCAATCGTAGGACCTACCTTCCCGGAACTTAATATATGATCTTCGGAAAACTCTTCCAAAGAAGCATCACCCAATAAGGGTTTTAAATTTTCGTACAAACGTAATTCGATTTCATCATTGATCTCTTCCGCTGTTTCATCAATCTTGTATTTTGTGGAGATCCTCACTTGATTGTCCGATCCGATGGTAATCACCTGAACCTGCTCTCCGTCAAACGCATCCGACAACATATCGCGAACATCCTGGGTTTTTACGGACTCGTTAAAACTCACCACATAATTTCTACCCCCACTAAAATCAATACCCAGACTAAATCCCCTGGTTGCAAAAGAAACAACAGTAATAAGAATCAATATGCCTGAAAAAATGTAAGCATATTTTCTTTTCCCGACAAAATCAAAATTGACATTTTGAAACCAACCGGCTGTTATTTTCGTCGTAAAAGGCAATTCTTTGGCATTCTTGCTATTGGCATATGCATCCAACATCAGGCGGGTCAAGAATACTGCCGAAATAAATGAAGTGATGATGCCGATAATTAAAGTATTGGCAAAACCTCTGATAGGTCCTGTACCGAACACGGACAATATAATACCGGTAATTAAGGTTGTCAAGTTAGCGTCAATAATAGCTGAAATGGCTCCTTTAAATCCATCGTTAATAGCCCGTTTCATCGATTTTCCGGCAGACATCTCTTCCCTGGCTCGCTCGTAAATCAACACGTTTGCGTCAACTGCCATGCCCAAGGTGAGCACAATGCCCGCAATACCGGGCAAGGTCAATACCGCAGAAAAGGATGCTAATATTCCGAAAAGGAAGAAAATGTTGGCAAGCAAGGCTATGTCAGCAATCAAACCGGGAATAATGCCGTAATAGAAAATCATGTACAGCATCACTATGAAAAACGCAATCACAAAAGAAATCAAGCCTCGATTAATGGCTTCCTTACCCAAAGAAGGACCTACTACATCTTCATGCACAATACGTGCAGGGGCAAGCATCTTACCTGATTTCAACACGTTGGCAAGGTCTTTTGCTTCTTCAACCGTAAAGTTACCGGTAATCTGAGACTGTCCGCCTGTAATTTCCGTATTTACAGTGGGGAATGAATACACATAACCATCCAATACAATGGCAATGGATTTTCCGATATTTTCTTTAGTCATCCTCGCCCATACCTTGGCTCCTTCATTATTCATGCTCATAGACACATTGGCATAAGCAGACATCTCGCTAAAATCGGCACGGGCATCGGTAACTACTTCACCTCCCAAGGGAGCACGATTATCACGGTTAGTTTTGATGGCAATCAACTGATAGATACTTTCACGCTCATCAATGGCTTTTACTGTCCAGAACAATCCCAAGTTAGGAGGCAACAATTCCTTCACATATCTTTGTGTAAAATAACTGTTGATGGTGGAAGTGTCTTTGTAGTGTGCATAACCTACAACCGGACCTCTTCCAAACTGACCGGTTTCTATGCCGGGAACTTGCAAAACAGCAAACAGAGGATGTTCCTTTTTTAATTGTTCCTCATCTATTGTGGCTTCCACAGATTTTTCTGCATCTTGCTTTAATGCGGCGAGCAGACTGTCTTGTTCGCTCATGGGAACGGCTTGTTCTACCGTCTCTTTTGTTTCTTCAACAGCCACAGCTTCTTGCTCAGGACTTTCTTCCTGGCGTTTACTTGCCAATACCCTATCCACCTCTATTAAATTGGTGGCAATTTCAGTGAGATCGTAAGTTTCCCAGAATTCAAGATTAGCCGAACCTTGCAACAGTTTACGCACACGTTCCGGTTCTTTCACACCCGGAAGTTCTATCAAAATACGTCCGACATTATTTCTGTCACGCTGGATATTCGGCTGAACAACACCAAAGCGGTCGATACGGGAGCGCAACACATTGAATGAGTTGTTGATGGCATCGTCAATTTCGGTTCTTAGAACAGCGATCACCTCATCATTAGTGGATTTCAAAGAGATTTTATCTTTTAAATCCATGGTGCTGAAAATAGAAGCTAATTGTCCCTGTGGATTAATTTCTTTAAAAGCATTTACAAAAAGATCCAAATAGTCAATCTGACTGCTTGTCTTTTGTCGTTCTGATGCCATTTGCAAGGCTTGAACAAAATCAGGACTGTTGTTGTGCCCCGATAAAGCTTTCAGAATGTCAACAACCGCTACCTCCATAGTTACGTTCATACCCCCCTTCAGGTCGAGACCCAAATTGATTTCTTTTTCCCGACACTCCTTCAGGGTATAGCCCAAATATACTTTTTCGGAGGAAATGGAATCAAGGTATTGATATTCTTTCATGATGTCTCCACCCGCATATTCTTTGGCTCTTTTGCCATAAATACCCGTTACAATGGAAAATGAAAGATAAAACATACTGACCAAAGCCAGTACAATCAGTAAAAATCTAACGAGACCTTTATTTTGCATGGAATTTCTTGTATTTTAATTAAAACTATATATTTTTTTCGAGCCGCAAATATAATATATTTTTTTGATACCTACATGGATTATAGTGATAATAAGTTGTTTTGACTGAAAGTGTAGGTATATTTTCCTTTCAAAAAAAACTGAACATTCTAATAAAGCGGTGTCTCATATTGTTCAACTACTACGTTATTTTCGATATTCGGGCTCAGTCACATACTTCAAATAGTGGATACAAGCATTTTTATGAACAATCTACAACTTGTAAGAGTCTAATTAAAGAAATAATGACTATTTTTGTAGCCGGATTATCAATTAATAAAAAAATAAATATATGGTAAGTTACAAAGAACTTGGTTTAGTTAACAGTAGAGAATTATTCAAAAAAGCCATCGAAGGCAAATATGCCATTCCTGCTTTTAACTTCAACAACATGGAACAGTTACAGGCAATTATTTCAGCCTGTGTAGAAACTAAATCGCCGGTTATTTTACAAGTTTCAAGCGGCGCCCGTAAGTATGCTAATCAGACCTTGTTGCGCTACATGGCACAAGGAGCGGTTGAATATGCCAAAGAGTTGGGATATGCCATCCCTATCGTATTGCATTTAGACCACGGTAACAGCTTTGAACTTTGCAAAGACTGTATTGACATGGGCTTTTCTTCAGTTATGATTGACGGTTCACATCTTCCTTATGAAGAAAATGTTGCCTTGACTAAAAAGGTGGTTGAATATGCACATAAATATGATGTGACAGTAGAGGGTGAATTGGGTATTTTGGCTGGCGTTGAAGACGACGTAGTTGCCGAAAGTCACACCTATACCCGTCCGGACGAAGTGGTTGACTTTGTTACCCGAACCGGTGTTGATTCTTTGGCTATCTCCATCGGGACTTCACACGGAGCCAATAAATTTACTCCCGAACAATGTACCCGTGACGAAAATGGTGTGCTTATTCCGCCTCCATTGCGTTTCGATATTTTAGAAGAAATTGAAAAACGAATTCCGGGATTCCCCATCGTTTTACATGGTTCTTCCTCAGTTCCACAGGAATACGTTAAGACAATTAATAAATATGGTGGTAATTTGAAGGATTCCATCGGTATTCCGGAAGACCAATTACGTCACGCTGCCCAATCGGCTGTTTGCAAGATCAACATTGACTCTGATGGTAGATTGGCAATGACAGCTGCTGTACGTGAAGTGCTGGCCAACAATCCTGCCGAATTCGACCCGCGCAAATACTTAGGTCCTGCCCGCGAAGAATTAAAGAAACTATACATGCACAAAACTAAACACGTGTTGGGTAGTGCAGGAAAAGCGTAAAAATAAACGAAGAGCGAAGAACGAAAAACTAAGAACTGATTATTGAAGTTAAGTAGTTGGTAGATAGTAGATAGTAGATAGTAGTTAGTAGTCAGGAAGTTAAAGAAGTTAAAGAAGTTAAAGAAGTTAAAGAAGTTAGGGATGTTCGTTAATTAATAAGATTAAGCCAACTAAATCATTTTGAGATAGTTGGCTTTTTTGTTTTTGGATATTACCTCGTGTTTGCAAATTTTGGCTCAAAACGGGGGTAGTCAACTACTGAAGATACGGCAAGAATATACATTGCCCCTTCGGGGCGTACTCTGGTGTTTTTCAATTATTTACGCCCTGAAAGGGCAGGATTTGTCAGCCCAGAGCAACGCTCTGGGTTAATGATGACCTCAAAATACCGAGCGCCCTGAAAGGGCAACATATTTTTTAAATTTGAATTTAACGAATATCCCTACAAAAAAACGAAGCGAAAAAAAGTCAAGACTATGCCCGCTTCGCTTGAAAAATTAGCGCTCAAACAGCTAAATCGTCCAAACTCGCAACTTCGTTGCTCAAACAGGGACGATTTTTAACGCTGTTCTCACTTATTTTTCGGCTCATCGGTCAAGGTCGATTTGTACCCTGCAGCGTTTTAACCCCGCGACCACGGAACTCGCATCTCGGAACACGGAAGACGCGACCCCGTACCCCTATATCATCGCACTTGACAAAAACATTTCCAGCTCTTCCGGCTTTACATTGAGTGTTAATTCACCATTAATTGCGTAAGATATTTTGCCGGACTCTTCGGAAACAATAATCGCAATGGCATCTGTTTGTTCGGTAACCCCTAAGGCTGAGCGGTGTCTCAAGCCAAGTCGTTTGGGTATAGTTTGATTTTTGGAGACGGGAATGATACAAGAGACAGCACGTATCCTGTTATCACGGATGATCATGGCGCCATCATGAAGCGGATTGTTCTTAAAGAATATGCTTTCTATCAGGCGCGAGTTGATGGTTGCATCAATGAGCTCTCCGGACTGTATTTGTGTATCTAAACTACTTTTGCGGGCAAGGATGATGAGTGCACCAGTGGACATTTTAGACATATTACGACAAGCCAGTACAATTTGCACGATATTATAATCTGTCTTTTCATCATCGCTCCTTCCGTTTCCAAAAACTTTTTTCAAAAATTTATGAAAAGCCCATTGCCTCCTGGACCCCAAACGCGCAAAAAACCTGCGTATTTCTTCCTGAAAGAGCACAATCAAAGCAAAGGTGCCGACACTGACCACCCTGTCAAAGATTCCACCCATCAATTCCATCTTGAATACTTTAGACACAAGATACCAGATGATCAAAAAGCTAATGATGCCCAGAAAAACACTTAGTGCACCGGATTTTTTCAGTAATATGAAAAGTTGATACAGCAGAATCGCTACAAGAGCTATATCGATTATATCTTTGATCCCTATTTGAAAGTCCATGGCGTTATTTTATTTGTCATTTGCGGTTCCTGCTATCTTGTAAGCCTGAAATATCTTTACTGCCTCCACAGCTTCTTTCACATCATGCACACGCAAGATGGAAGCCCCTCCCATCAATGCCAGCATATTCAAAGCTGTTGTGCCGTTTAATGCCTGCTCCGGGACAATATCCAACAACTTATAAATCATTGACTTTCTGGATATACCTACCAACAAAGGTGCATCAATCATCTTGAAATAATCGAGCTTTCTCATCAATTCGTAGTTTTGTTCCAAAGTTTTAGAAAACCCAAATCCCGGATCAATCACCACATCATGCACGCCCAGCAAACGCAGCTGCGCTGTTTTTTTAGACAGGTACTGCATAATTTCTGCAACCATGTCTTGATAATCGGTATATTCCTGCATGTCTTTAGGCGTTCCTCTCATGTGCGTCAACACATAAGCCACCTTCAAGGATGCAATGGTTTCAAACATTTGCAGGTCAATATTTCCTCCGCTAATGTCGTTAATCATCGCTACTCCATACTGCTGAACCGCCATCCTGGCTACCGGAGAACGATAAGTATCTATAGAAATCACGGCTTCGGGGAATTTTTTACAAACAACTTCCAGGGTTTCGGCTATAAGTCTCATTTCATCATCCATCGACACCTGGTCGGATCCCGGGCGAGTCGAACAACCTCCTATGTCGATGATGGTTGCTCCTTCCGATAAAAAATTTTCTATTCTTTGCAACAAAGCCGAATCTGACTTAAACCTACTGAGCGAAAAAAAAGAGTCGGGCGTTACGTTGACAATTCCCATCACGACGGGAGTGCGCAAATCGTACAATTTACCTTTTAAGTTCAGAAATAAGTTTGAATCTCCCATAGAAAAACAATTAATTTTAAAATAACCGTTATGTAGTTGTTGACGATTGAAATAGCTCCATCACCATAATTAAAAATGATGCTTTCAACCATGTCAATTTCATCACAAGTTGGATATTTTGAATAAATCTCTGCAAATTTAAGAAAATATTATACGAAATACGCTTTATAACCGTTTATTTAGACATAAATTTAAACACTTCACCTCTATGTTACGCAACTTATTCGGTATTTCCATCTTATTCATGGCAGTTACATTTTCTTCATGTAACAGCAGAAGCATCACCAGCTCAACTACAGGATGGCCCTACAATTATAAAGAAAAAAATGCTTTCCGCTCTGCCGGAAGTTCTTCTTCCCAGACTCCTCCGGGAATGGTGGAAATTCCAGGTTGGAGTTTTACCGTGGATGATGCGGATGAATATGAAACTGTTAACCGGAGGATTCGTCCGAACGAACTTAATACACGTAGAACGCTCACTGTCAACAGCTTTTACATGGATCAATTTGAGGTCAGAAACATTGACTGGCGTGAATATCAAAACTGGCTTACATCCGTGTATGCACATGTAGCTCCCGAAAAAATAGAAGCCGCCAAGCCGGATATCAATGCCTGGACAAAGGGATTGGGTGACAATGAACCATTTCTGATGAATTATTTTACTCATCCCTCTTTCAATGAATATCCCATCGTTTGTGTCAGTTGGGAACAAGCAACCGCTTATTGTGCGTGGAGAAGCGACCGCGCCAACGAAATACGTCTGATACGGGCAGGTGCTATACAGGCACCCGACTTTGATGCCATCGCCCGGATGACAAGCCTGGAAGCGGTAGAAGAAGCAGTGTTTACTTCTAAAAAGTATTTTACCGGACAACAAGATAATTTAGCTAAAACATATGTCGGCATGTTTCCCGATTTTCGTTTGCCTTCAGAAGATGAGTGGGAGTTTGCAGCCTATGCACGTAAAAGCACCGATGCGGAAGGTAAAATCAGAGCCTATCCCTGGGCAGCGAAATATCAGGGTAAACTCAATCAGCAACAACAGCAGCAACAAAAAGCTCATTATAACAAAACAGGCGCTGACATCCATTCGAATGTCTTTTCGCGTACCGTTCCTGTCGGCTCTTTTGCCCCCAACGATTTCGGCTTATACAATATGGCAGGGAACGTAAACGAATGGGTTTTTGACCAATACATAACCCGGGGTAACCTAAATAGAATTGACAGCGTGGATGTATTGGATACTTTTCTTCCGGAATATCATAAGTCTGCCGACAGCCGTGTGTATAAAGGTGGCTCCTGGAAAGACCCGATCTATTGGTTACATCCTGCTTCCCGCAGATATCTTGACAGACATCAATCAGCCAATGATGTAGGTTTCAGATGTGCTATGAGCATGATTCCCACCGGAACCAAAAAATAAACAACATCAATATTTAGCTAATTATTATCAATTATCATTATTTGCCTTTTTGTGATATTATTATTCGATAAAAACGTGTAAATTTGCCACCGATTTTTAAACATTAATAATATTGATATTATGGATCGTGTATCAGCACGTTTGGCCGCACTTTCTCCATCGGAGACACTTGCGATGTCTCAAAAAAGCAATGAGTTAAAAGCCCAAGGTATTGACGTAATCAACCTCAGTGTGGGAGAAACCGACTTCAACACGCCCGACCACGTTAAAGATGCCGCAAAAAAAGCCATCGACGAAAACTATTCTTTTTATTCTCCTGTTCCGGGATATCTTTCCTTGCGGGAAGCCATTTGTAATAAGCTAAAGAAGGAAAACAATCTAGAATATAAACCTGATCAAATTGTCTGCTCCAACGGTGCTAAGCAGTCAGTTTGCAACGTATTGTTAGCCTTGGTCGGCAAGGGTGATGAGGTCATTATCCCTGCTCCCTATTGGGTGAGTTATCCCGAAATGGTTACCATTGCGGATGGTAAATCGGTAATTGTTTCGGCGGATATTGAGCAGGATTTCAAAATAACACCGGCGCAACTTGAAGCCGCCATCACTCCCCAAACAAAAGTTTTTATATTATGCTCCCCCTCCAACCCTACCGGCAGCGTATATTCCAGGGATGAACTCAAAGTATTGGCCGATGTACTGGCTAAATATCCAAATATTTATGTTCTATCAGATGAAATTTATGAGCATATCAATTATGTAGGTTCACATGAAAGCATCGCTCAATTTGAAAATATCAGAGACAGGGTTATCGTTGTCAACGGCGTATCAAAATGCTATGCCATGACTGGCTGGAGAATTGGTTGGATAGCGGCACCGAAATGGATAGCGGCGGCCTGCAACAAGCTGCAAGGACAATACACCTCAGGTCCCTGCTCCGTAGCACAAAAAGCAGCCGAAGCAGCTTATGTCGACGATGCAGGTTTTGTGGCAAAAGTCCGCGAAGCCTTTACCCGCCGCAAAAAACTGGTTATGGAGTTGGCAACGCAAATCCCGAATTTTAAAGTTAGCGAACCAAAAGGTGCATTCTATATCTTCCCCGATGTCGCAGCCTATATCGGTAAATCTTATGGCAACAGAAAAATTGAAAATTCCGGTGATCTGGCTATGTATTTACTGGAAGTTGGTCATGTTGCCTGTGTTGGCGGAGGAGCTTTCGGCGCTCCTACCTGTATCCGCATGTCATACGCTACTTCCGAAGAAAACTTAAAAAAGGCATTTGCACGGATCAAAGATGCTCTGGGGAAATTGAAGTAAATGATATTGTTAGACAAATAACACAGTTATAAAAAATCCCCGATCATATATGTCTTTATGCCGGGGATTTTTATTGAATATTATTTCAAGAGGACTTCATCTCAACAGCTCGCAATCTTTATCTGTTTGAAAAAATCATTTCCCTTATCATCAACCAAAATAAAGGCAGGGAAATTTTCCACTTCTATTTTCCAGATTGCCTCCATACCCAATTCAGGATAATCGAGACATTCCACTTTTTTGATATTTTGCTCGGCCAGGATAGCAGCCGGACCACCAATAGAACCTAAGTAGAAGCCACCATGTTTTTTACAGGACTCCGTTACCTGATCACTTCGGTTTCCTTTGGCAATCATGACCATGCTTCCACCATGTGACTGGAACAAGCCTACATAAGAGTCCATACGTCCTGCGGTAGTCGGACCAAAAGAACCGGACGGCATGCCTTTCGGAGTTTTAGCCGGACCGGCATAATAAATCGGATGATCTTTTATGTATTGAGGCAGTTTTTTACCTGCGTCCAACAATTCCTTCAGCTTGGCATGGGCAATATCGCGGCCCACGACTATGGTGCCGTTGAGCGACAATCTTGTTGCTACCGGATATTTTGATAAGGTTGAGAGAATCTCCGGCATCGGACGGTTTAAGTCAATTTGTACGGCATCGCCTTCTCCGCTTTGACGGTATGCTTCCGGAATATATTTACCGGGATTATCTTCCAGCTTTTCTACCCAAATGCCTTCTTTGTTGATTTTAGCTTTGATGTTACGGTCGGCAGAACAGGAAACCGCCATCCCCACAAACACGGAAGCACCGTGGCGAGACAAACGTACCACACGCACATCATGGGCATAATACTTACCGCCGAACTGTGCGCCCATCCCATATTTTTGCGTAGCTTTTAATATCTTTTCTTCCATTTCCACATCACGGAAAGCGCGTCCCAATTCATTGCCTGTGGTGGGCAAATTATCATAATATTTAGTAGAAGCCAACTTGACAGTCTTCATACAAGCATCCGCAGAAGTGCCACCGATTACAAATGCCAGGTGGTAAGGCGGACAAGCAGCCGTGCCCAAAGTCTGCATCTTTTCAGTCAGGAATTTCTCCAAAGATTCAGGATTCAAAATGGCTTTGGTCTCCTGGAAGAGATAAGATTTATTGGCAGAACCACCCCCTTTGGCAATGAATAAAAACTCATATTCATTACCTGTACTTGCCATCAAATCAATCTGAGCCGGCAAATTGGTTTTGGTATTCACCTCATCATACATATTCAGGGCAGCATTCTGCGAATATCGCAAATTCTCCTGCGTATAAGTCTGATAAATCCCCTTGGACAAAGCTTTTTCGTCCGTTCCATCAGTACAAACCAAATGGCCTTTCTTGGCATAAACAGTAGCGGTTCCGGTATCCTGGCAGAAGGGCAATACGCCTTTGGCGGCAATCTCTGCATTACGCAGCATAGTGACGGCCACATATTTATCATTTTCACTGGCTTCCGGGTCATCTAAAATTTTCGCAACTTGCTGTTGATGTTCAGTGCGCAACAAGAAATTGCAGTCGCGCATAGCAGTTTTTGCCAATAAAGTCAAGCCCTCCGGTTTCACCTTCAACACTTCCTTGCCTTCAAACTCAGTCGTACTCACATAATCTTTGGTCAGCAAATAATACTTGGTTTTGTCTTTCCCCATTTCAAATGGATCTTGATACTTAAATTCCATGATAATATTTTTCTTTGTTTTTAATTCGGTGCGAATTTACGAAAATTTTTTATGAATGATTAAATTTGTTTATCGGGAGCTCTACACGACAACTTAAAATAAACTATCACCATGTGTGAAATGAATGATAAATTTTGTGTTGGTTCCCTTTCATAATTGTTTTATCAATTATTTTTTATTTTCTTTGTGGACTGTTAGTGAAGAATTTAATATAAAACGAACATAAACAAATAATAATCACATGAAACGAATTTATATAATAGGCTTAATTTTTCTCCTTAGTTTTCCCTGTATTTACGCTCAACAGTCGGACAGCACGCTTACCATCATGACTTACAACCTATACCGCGATTTGCCGTCAAACACACAAGCCAGTCGCATTCCCGAATTTGCCAAAGTTATCGTGTCTTGCGATCCGGACGTTGTTTCTTTGCAGGAAGTCAGGGGTATCAGCAATTTATTTCAACTGAGTTTAGCTACCGGTTTGAGGGGCAGAAGATACAATGTTTTACCGTTTTACGGCATAGGCATGTTGTGGCATTCCCGTTTAGGAAAACCCATCATTACATCTTATGAACTCAAAGCATTGAAAGGTTCAAACGATAAAGAAGCGAGGGCTTTTATGGTTGCAGAATTTGACACATTTTATTTTATCGCCACCCATTTCAGTCTGGACCAGCAAGATAGAGACAGGATGGTAGAAACCATTATATCTTTTGCACAATCCGTATCCAAGCCCGTTTACTTAGCCGGTGACTTAAATGTCACACCTGAAGATCCTGCTATCTCTAAGTTCAAAGCCAATCAATTCATTTTGCTTAGCGACCCCAACCAATACACTTTCAGAAGCGGCAATCCCGATAGACAGCTTGATTTGATACTGGTTCATCCCAACCAACCAGAAGCACCCACCATCATTGATAGGGGCACTACCGGTTTTCCAAAAGATTACCTGGAAAAACTGTCGGATCATTTACCATATTGGGTGAAAGTGAAAAAATGATTCATCAACTGACTCAATTTTTTCGCTGATTTTTGTGGAAAAATACTGCGCTACGGCTTTCTTATCGGCTCGCAAATTCAGAGTGCCTACTTGTAAGCTTGATGATAGGTGAGGATTTTTTATACATCCACACATGCCGTGAAACGATACCCTAGAGCCCGTGAACCCGTATCCCGGAACACGAGACCCCGGAACGCGGAATGCGGACCCCGCTACCTCAGTACTTCCACCGCCCTTTTCAACCTCTTAATGGTTTCCTCTTTACCAATAATTCCGGTTATATCAAAAAGGTGCGGACCTTTGGAGTCGCCGACCAAACAAATGCGGAAAGCATTCATGACCGCCCCCATGCCATATTCTTTGGATGCTATCCACGCTTTTACAATCTCTTCTGTGTTTTCTGATGAGAAATCATTTATAGTCTCTAATAGTGACACTAATTCCTGCATCTGTTCAGCTGATTGAGTCTTCCAGCGTTTTTTAACAGCGGCTTCCGCATATTCCGTTGGTGCCACAAAAAAGAAAAAAGCCTGCTCCCACAATTCATGTACGAAATTCACCCTTTCTCGTACCATTTGCACCACTTTTTTTACCTTTTGCTTGTCTGCACTAATATTGTGTTCAACCAACACCGGATAAAATAAATCAGCGATTTCTTCCACAGACTTTAATTGGACATATTGATGATTGAACCATTTCCCTTTTTCATAATCGAATTTGGCTCCGCTTTTACTCACACGCTCCAAAGAAAACAAATCAATCAATTCATCCATGGTAAAAATCTCCTGCTCCGTACCCGGATTCCATCCCAACAAAGCCAGGAAATTCACCAAGGCTTCAGGAAAATAGCCGGCTTCTCTGTAGCCCGAAGATATGGTTCCTGTTTTTTCATCTTTCCAGTCTAAGGGAAAAACCGGGAAACCCAATCTATCGCCATCGCGCTTGCTCAATTTGCCATTGCCATCGGGCTTTAGTAACAAAGGTAAATGTGCAAATTGCGGCATCTTATCCGACCATCCTAAATAGCGGTATAATAAAACATGCAAAGGCGAGGAGGGCAACCATTCCTCACCGCGAATGACATGTGAAATTTCCATGAGATAATCATCTACCACATTGGCCATGTGATAGGTGGGCAAACCATCTGCTGATTTATACAAAACCTTATCATCAAGAACCGATGAATTGATCACTACTTTTCCGCGCACCAAATCATCGACCTCAATCTCCTGGTGTGGCTCAATTTTGATGCGCACAACGTACTGGGTTTCACTATCAATACGTTTTTGCACCTCGTCTGCAGAAAGTGTGAGTGAGTTATTCATCTGCATCCGCGTGGACGCATCATATTGAAAGTTGGAGATTTCGGTTCTTTTTGCTTCCAGTTCGGCAGGCGTATCAAAAGCTATATAAGCCAATCCTGCTTGCAACAATTGATCTACATATTGCTTGTAAATAACCTTACGCTCACTTTGGCGGTAGGGGGCATGCGGCCCTGTTGAGTCAACCCCAATGCCTTCGTCCACCTGAATTCCAAGCCATTGCAAAGCCTCTACAATATACTCCTCAGCCCCGGGTACAAAACGGGTTGAATCGGTATCTTCAATGCGCAACAAAAAATCGCCACCGTGTTTTTTGGCAAACAAATAATTGTACAATGCCGTCCTTACGCCGCCAATGTGTAGCGGTCCGGTCGGACTCGGCGCAAACCTTACTCTTACTTTTCCCATTCAATTAAATTTTAATAGCCACAAAAATAAGCAAAAGATTGGGAAAAATTAAACGTGAGTGGGGTCGATGTGAGGGTATGAGTACGCAAAAACTCAACAATTGTCTTTAACTATAGCCATTTGTTTATGAATAACTTAAAAATTAGAGGAAATTAAAGGAAATTAGGGGAAATTTTCCCCTAATTTTCATTTTTTTTGCCCTTATGCAGGATAGAAATGTATTCGGGGGATATATTGAACAATTTGACAATGCCTTTCTCCTATTTACCTCAATAATTCCGCCTTCACCTTCATCATTTCATCATGTAGAAATTCTCCCAACTCATCAATCATGTCCGACATTCGCCGTGAACGATAAGTGCTTTTCATCAGTGGTTTTACAGATTTAACAATTGATGAAATTAATTTGTCCTGATCTATTTTTCCCTCCATATACTCAGAAAGGTAGTAATAGTTTTCTATGATAGGCAAATAATCAGGCAGGTCAACACGTTGTTTTTCTCTGAGCAAGAGATTGTAGCGCTTGCAGATTGAAATTACTTTATCGTATTTTTCGGCATTAATTAGTGCGAACAGGTAAGTTGTAAAGTACAAATGCCAACGATGCTCAAATATTTCTTTCCGGTAAGTTTGAAAATATTGAGAAGCAAAATGCACCGCTTTTTCAATTTGTTTGTTGGCAATGAAAGTAAGTATGTAAAATGATGCAAAACCAATTTTATAATAATTATTGTTTGTGTTTTTCAACTCAGGAATAGATTTACGCATTAACTTCAAAGCTTCACTATTTTTTTCCTGTTTCAACAATACTCCGCACAAATTTATGAGATAAAACAGGTAGTCACTGTTCTTGTTTTGTATGGAAAGGTAACCGTATTTTTCCGCTTCTTCCAATTCATTAAGTTTGGAATGCATCATGGTACGATTGGCGTAATAGTTTGACAGAATACGTTTTGAGTAGAATACAGGCGTTTTTAGAAAATTATCAAGGTGCTGATATACAATAGCTTGCTTTTCAAACTCCCTATTGTTGTAATAATGAATGGTAAGCCTTACTACCGCCCGATATCGCGTATATCCGTCCAAAGTTTCATCAAAAAATATTTCCCAAAGAAAATTTTCGATATATCCTTTTTCTTCCGGATGGAACTCTATTTTTTTTACAATTCTTGCCGTAACATTATCAAGCTCAATATTCAGATTTTTCAGTTTGAAATATTGTTCATGATGAACTTCCAGAAAACCGGTCACCACCTTATTGTGTTTTGTACGGCTCCGTACCATCAAGTAATCACGGTAATATTGTAAGAGTTCGTAAAATCGGATGTAATTATAGTTCGTGGGGTGCATCTTATTCATGTTGCTTAAAATCACCGCTTCATCCGAAGGGACAATCACGTCAGTCAAGATCTTTTTCTCAGTCTCAATCAGCCAATCAAAAAAGTAATCAACATCAATTTTAAGTAAGGTTTCTGTTATCCATTTTTTCAGGTAGGAATACGTGCGTTTATCAATACTCTCATCAAACGGTTCCCGTTGTTTCCCACTTGATGTATTATTGGAGTAAATTTGTTCCAATATTTTTAGATTCAATGGTTTGGAAAAATTTTGTACAGCCATCAGATACTCTAATTCATGCGGAAAAAGTGTATTGGCAAAATCAGTAAATATTGAAAGTTTGGGACGCATTTTACATTATTTTCGAGGCTATAAAGATATAAAAAAAGCGTGTCAAAAAAATGACACGCTTTTCACATCAATTATTAACCAACCTGCTATTTCAGCCCCTTTAAGAAATCTATTGTCTCTCTGTTAAATATTTCAGGTTTTTCAAACATCAGGAAATGTCCCGTTTTTGGAATCATTACCAGTTTACTATTTGGAATTTTGGATGCCCCGTAGTTGGCAATATCCACCGTAGGTCCCGGATTTAAATAACGATTCGGGATAAGGTTGTCCTTTTCTCCGAAAAATATCAGTGTCGGTACTTTGATATCTTGCAGATAGTCAATCACAGGCTCACCCACCATTCCGTAAACAGACTGTACCACTGCATAACAATAGGGGATAAATTCATCTGCTGATCGCATTTGCATTCGTTCAGAAATCATGAAGTCAGCATCTTTCGGTACGCGGTAAAAGTTACTTGCCAGGTTATTTTGAATGGCTTCGGGAGTGGTAAGTCGCACCCCGTCAACAGTCATCACGTCGCGGAACCATTGTTTTTGTCCTTTCGTAAAACGTTCAAAACCAGCAGGAGCCACCAATACAAGTCCTTTTACAATTTGAGGATATTGCAGATAAGTTGTCATGCCTATTTGTCCGCCCATAGAGTGACCGGCAATAACCACTTTATTCAATTTCAACTCTTTAACAAGTTCATTCACAATTCCCGCATAAAAAGTCATCATACCACTGTGAGGTTCCTTGCTTGATTTTCCGTAGCCCGGAAGGTCTATGGCTATTACACGGTTTGTTTTGCTTAATTCACCTATGTTTTTCTCCCAGGCACGAAGATAGCTACCCAAACCGTGAATAAGAATGATGGTATTATCACCTTTCCCTTCATCAGTATATGCAATGGTAAATTCACTTTCAGGCAAATAAACTTTTTTTACCGGATATTTGTAGTCCAGCTCGTCAAAGGAACTAATATCTTTAAGAGCAGAATAAGGCGTGCTGCACGCTCCAAAACCAATAGCCATAATGATTATGCTTAATAATTTAATTTTCATACTTTGTCTCTCCTTTCCCTATTTTAGAACATCAACCATTTGAAAACCAAAAATGCTGTCCATGGATTTACCGGCCGACCATCAATTCCGCCATTCACAGGACTTCCATAGGCAGCTTGCTTGCTGTCGTAAAAATTTCCCAGTAAAAGGTATGCTCCATGCAGTTCCAGGCTCATGTATGGTCCGAAATTATACTGAATATTTCCATTCACTTCTGCGCCGATAAATGCTCCTCCACCGGATGGTTGAACATTACTTATTCCGGCAGAAACTCCTGTTTTTGCATTTAATTTGTTGGGAATAAAGCCTTTTGATGCGCTTAAATTAGCATAAGTCAATCCATATCCCATATTGGAAATATCCATTACAGCCGGTGTAAAGCGGTTTACCACATTGCCGTGAGGCATCAGCAAATAAGAACCCGAGCTAATAAAAATTGCACCCGGTGCTCCCCATTGATTTCCTGTGATCACACCACTGTATTTCCCATCTTTCAATGCGTTGGCATCGCCGGATGTATAAAGCAGATCCAATGATACGTTGTCATTAGGAGTTTGTCCGTAACGATACGAAACACGTCCGTTCGCTGCAAAACCGAAAATATCTGTCGCTTTGGTATATTTATCAGTTAATACTTGCAATGTGTCTGCTTTACCCAGGTTCACGTTCACAAACCCGCTTACAGTCCACGGGTCGAGCCAGGTGTCAGCATTTCTACTGAAAAATGTTCCTATCCATGCCACGTCAGCACGATAAGGTGCTGCACCATAGTTGAAGCGGAATGTTCCGTTGTGGCTTGCCAGAAGGCTATTGAATCCTTGTCCGAGAATGGAAACACCGCCTGCACCATTTCCACGGTCACGCAGATAATATGCTGAACCTCCTACTTTCCAGGCACGACTCACATCTTTTTCACCGTTCAATTCCATCAACGTTACATCGTCAATCAGATGAACGTAGTTTTCATACAATTTATAATAACCTGCCTTTATTCGTGAAAAATCCCAGTCTTTGCGAAATGAAACTCCAACACCGTCTGTCCCAAAGTACGCCAGCCGATAACCCGTCTGCGTCATTTTATCAAATAATGTAGTATAAGGATTGTAAGGAGTATCGAAAATCCGTTGTAAGCCCAGGTTGATATAATAACCTTTTGCGGGATTAAGCTCCACTTCCAGGTTTTGTGTTTGCAGGTTGACCTGGTCTGCCGAAAAACCTCCACCAAAGTTACCGCCCACACCGTAAGCCACATCACCCCACGTCCAGTCAAGTTCGAATGCCGCTCTCAATATTGCCTTGCCGTTGAAAAGATTTGGTTTGTAAATGAAAAACGGGATAAGGCGTTGCTCCACATAAGCACTCATTCGCTCGTTGGACGTAGTAGTAGTGTTTCCTCCAAATAAACGTCCCACCGTCTGACCTTTCAGGAAGTCATTCTCAGGATAAATATTGGATGTAACCGCCTGATTAATAAAAAAACCAAGAAACTGAAATTCTTTATTTGCTTTTTCAGGTATTTCTTTTGTAAAATACTGATTGGTTGGCAATTGTGCCAAAATAGAAAAAGAAATAAGAACTGAAAAAAGAAGCAATGATATTTTCTTCATTTTATAATATTTTTCATTTAAAAAACACGAAATAATGATAACTTAGATAACTTATTTCGGACTATCTCAAAAGTAAATATTCAAGCAAAAAATAAGGTGTTTCAGAAGAGTCCAAATGCAAGGCGCTGAGATTGAGGGTGAAGGAGCATACTGAAGTATGTGACTGAGCCCGAATATCGAAAGTAACGCAGCAGTTGGGCGCTTATGAAACACCGTCGTCAGGGTAAAACCTTTATTTTTCCTGACCTTTTTGAACAAACAACACAATCTTACCTTTTTACAAATTTCTGAACGTTAGTCTGTCCCAAAGCACCACCGCTACTACTTCCAAAACCTGCACTTGCGGTTGGAGGCGTTGCACCTATGTCTGGTTCTGTCTGAACAACTTCATACTTCATGGTGTAATCTTCTCCAACTTTGGTTATTTCAAAAATGCCATCGCTGGTTACAGCTGTTGGAGTAGATTGATTCAATTTGATTGTCCAGATAGCTCCTGTTCCGGACTTTGTCTGAACGAAAGTACCTACATAATTGGTTGGTACACCTTTGGCATAAGATGTCACAGCATATGTATTATTACTTTTAAAGTCAGCTGTGATACTGTCCACCGCAAAATATGTTGTCAACAATGGAGATACGTCAGTACCTGCTGACAACCAATTCCCTACAATTCCGTCTTCTGCCGGATTGTAAACATCTTCTACCTCACTTTTTTCACATGCAGAAAACACAGTTGCTACTGCAATTAAAATAAAAAATAGTTTTTTCATAATTTCAAAAAATTAATAATTAATATTTAATACAAAATTAGACAATAATTAGTGATTGAAAAAAAAAGCATATTAAAAATAATAGGGTTGACTTTCATATGGTATTCATGTTATCATAACATATAGCATTGATATACAATTAATTAAAAACAAAAAATATACGTCCGACTAATCCTTATCCCCATCGGATAACATTAGCTCCCCAGGCATATCCTATTCCGGCTGCTATCATGGAAACTACCGTTCCGGGTTTCAATAAATTGCGTTCCTGTGCTAAATGGAGTAACAGAATTTGATCTATTTGACCAATGTGTCCGTAATTTTCGAGATAAATGCTCTGCTCCCAGGTCAATCCAAGTTCAGTCAGCATATAGCCAAACATACTGCGCTTAAAATGGAGACAACAAAGGAAACCGAGTTCACTTTTCTGAATTCCCGATTTCTCGAATGCCTTATCAATGCAATGAAACCAGTTTTTCATTGAAACTTCATTTAACCGGTCTTTCATGTGCTCTACATTAAAGACTTTCAGCGATTTATAAGCCAGGTGAGCGTTTTCTGCTGTAATCGGGTTTTTCGTTCCACCATAAAGCACACCTGCATCGCGCGCCATTGTTCCATCTGTGATGATGTGCGTGCCTAAAACCAAGTTTTTCCCGTAATTGCGTTTCAAGATCATCGCTCCGGCACCGGCTCCCAGATTAAACATAAACGAAACAGCACTGTCTTCAAAATCGATAAAATCTCCGTTTCTATAACCGCCTACAATCATAATTGTTTTCATCTTCTCGTCGGCTATCATCATATCTTTGGCTATTTTCATGGCTGCTACCGTTGTTCCGCAACGTTGCTGAATGTCAATTGCCCAGGCATTATTGGCTCCGATTTTTTCCTGGATATAAATCCCTGATGTGGTGAGCGGATATTCTTTCCATTCTTCACCAATACAGAGGATCAGGTCTATCTCCATTGGATCGACATCCGTGTTTTTCAAACAATCCAACGCAGCACGTACACCCATTTCTTGCGTGCCATCATCAGGACCGGCAATTGTTTTTTCTACAATTCCCAATTTTTCTATTACCGCTGCTTCACTCCATACGCCTTTTGTAGCTTCTGAAATCTGTTTAGCAGACATTTTTGTATCCGGCATATAAATTCCGGTTCCAACTATTCCTACGTTTACCATATCTTTTTATTTACAATTTACTAAAAGAACTAAGAACGAAAAGTGAAGAACAAGGAGCAAAGAGCAAGGAACAAAGAACAAAGACAAACAAAGAGTGATGAACGAAGAATGAATTAGACCCCGGAACTCGTAACTTCCCTAACTTCTTTAACTTCTTTAACTTCCTATCTACTATCTACCAACTACCAACTACTAACTACTAACTACTAATAAACCACCAAATTACTCCCCACAGACAAACCTGCACCTGATGCCATGAAAAGCACTTTGTCTCCACGCTTGATCTTGCCCGATTTAACTCCTTCGTGTAGTGCCATTGGCACACAACCAGAGCCTGTATAGCCGTATTTGTCCATTATCATCATTGCCTTTTCTATAGGCTGATTGATGGCTTCCATTACTTGTATGATCACTGAGCGATTGATTTGTGTAAAAATATAATGATCAATCTCGTCAGCTTTCACACTGTATTCGGTAAGAAGTTTCTCTACTACCATAGGCCAAAGCCGTACATTTCGGTCGCCCGGCATGGGCTTAAGACTTAGAAGACCGTTTTTTTCTTCTTCTAAAACTTCTTTGGTTACCGGCATTTTAGAACCACCTGCATAGATACCAATATAATCAAACTGAGTTCCGTCGGTCAACATTTGATTGCCAATATAAGCAGATTTGCCGGTATCATCTTTTGAAAGAATAAAAGAAGCTGCTCCATCGGCAAAAAGCGGATAAGAGAACTTATCACCCGGACGGATAAATGCAGGCATATTATACACTCCGGTTACAAGTGCATATTTAATTTTCGGATTGTTTGCAAGAATCCGGGAAGCCGCATCAAAAGCCATTGTGAAGCTTGCACATGATGCTGAAACATCAAAAGACATACTCCATTTTTCACCCTTCTGTAATCGCCCTTGCTGAATAATAGCTGTTGCAGGAGTAACGTATTCGGGAGTATCGGTTGCCACGACAAACAGACTGATGTCGTCGGCTGATAAGCCGCCATTTTTCAAGGCATCTTCTGCTGATTTGGTCACAAAATCTGCCGTAGTTTCCTGCAGATTTCTAAGATGGGCAATGTGACGTTGCTTGATCCCGATTTTTTCTTCAATTTTTTCATGATTAAACTCAATCCCTGCCAACTGCTTCAATTCTTCATTTCCTATTGGTTCACCCGGGGCATAGAGTCCGGTAGCAACTATTTTTATTGGTAACACCATATTTAATTTACAATTTTAGATTTACAATTTACAATTTAATTATTTCCTTCACATCAGTCACTCATCATCGGACATCCTACATCGGTCATCCGACATCCGGCATTACAAATACCCAATCTCTTCTGCCTGCTTTCTCAACTCTTCTCTGAAATCCGGATGAGCAATAGAAATCAGTAGTTCGGTACGTTCACGAACGGTACGACCGGTCAATCTTACACTTCCGTATTCGGTTACAATGTAATCTGTATCACTTCGATGAAGCGTAACTCCCGTTCCGGGAGCCAGCACAGGAACAATGGTAGAAATTGTTCCGCCCTTGGCAGTCGAACGGCAGGCAATAATGGATTTTCCTTTTCCATCCAGACCATCAATAGCTCCAACAGCGGTATCACTCTGCCCACCGGTTCCGGAATATTGTCGTGTGCCGACACCTTCACTTGCCACCTGACCGGTAAAATCAATCGCCATACAAGTATTGATGGAAACCATTTTCGAATTTTGACGAATCAGACACGGATCATTCACATAGGCACCACGCAAGAATTCTACTGCCGGATTATTGTCTAGCCACTGATAAAGTCTATCACTTCCCATAGCAAACGTGCAGATAAACTTTCCCTTATGTATGCTCTTTTTTTGATTGGTGATAACACCCATATCATACAGTTCCATCATACTGTCTACCATCATTTCAGTATGAACACCCAGATCTTTCTTGTCTCTCAACATCAGCGCAGCAGCATTTGGAATTTCACCAATTCCCAGTTGAATAGTAGAACCGTCTTCTATTAGGTCAGCGATATGTTTCCCTATTTTCATTGCTACTTCATCCGGCTGAGGTTCCGGTATTGTAGGCGGGTTTTGAGAATATTCCACAAAATAATCTACCTGCGAAACGTGTACGTGCGTATCACCAAATGTTCTCGGCAGTTTGTCGTTAACTTCCAATACAGTTATTTCCGCTGCTTCCAGAATATCTTTCTCATACGTTATTCCCAGCGAAAGCGAAACAAACCCTTTCTCATCGGGCGGTGTACAGGTGCCCACAAACATATGCGGACGACGCACTTTCATCCTGTCAGATGCGGCACGGTGGAGCATATTTGGAACATAAGTAACGGTTCCTGTTTTTTCCTTCAATGCCTTGCGCGAACCGGGTGCATGAAACCAACTGCAAAGTTCAAAATGTCCTTTCATTTCCGGTTTCATATAGAATTCATAGGGTTTCAAAGTAAGAACAGAAAATACTTTCACATCTCTCACACGCTCTTTTGCCAAATGAAATACCGACATACATCCTTGTGGTTCAGATGCACACTGCGCTACAATCACATCTGTATCACTTTGGAGCAGATCGGGCATTTTTTCCAATGGAATTAATTTACTTTGATAAATTTCTTTGAATTTGGCCATAATATATTCAAATTTTAGATTTACAATTTTAGATTTGCGATTGGGTAGTTACAATGTTCTTTTATGTGCTTCATACTCACTGTACTTTCTCTTTATTTCTGCTGAGAAAATGAACACTGAGTCCCACTGCAAATGCTGCTAATATAGCGATAGCGGCTGCAATGCCCGGATTTTGCACTTGATCACCGAAATAACGGTTGGCAAAACCAAAGCTGGCTACACCTGACTTATAAAGATGAGGTAGCAGGTAATACACAATAAAATAGACCACAAGAGCAGTTATTGAGCCTGAAAGTGCTGACTTCATTTTCGCGTTTTTCAGGAAAATTCCAAACACCAACGGTACAATCAATATCGAGAAATAGGAATATGTTCCGTTTTGAGCAAAAATAGCTACGCTCACGTTGGGATTGACGATCTGCTCTCTCGACATCAGAAAAGCTACCACTGCCATTACGGCTATTACTACCCGATTGATAGTAATATAACTATTTTCGTTTTTTATCGATTTTCCAAAAAGCGGTTTGATAATATCCGTGGTTATTGTGGTGCTTAATGATTGAATTAGTCCTTCAATAGTTGAAAAACCGGCACTGATCAAGCCAAGAATTACCAAAAGTCCAACCAACAATGAACCTACTCCACCCGAGAAAACAGTAATTACATAATTGGATATAACACTATCAACATTGATGTGCTCTCCATTCAATGTTAGATCAGGAAAAAGCAAACGTGCAAACAGTCCTACAAATACCACCGAATAAAACAAAAATTGAACAATAACCGAAACAGTTAGGAATTTATTTACATCGCTTTCTTTTTTCAACAACAAAGATTTGGTAATGATGTGTGGCTGGGCTACCACAGCTGCTCCTACAACTAATTGTGCAATAACTATTTCAAAGAAATCACGGAAGAGCGGACTTTGTTCGTTCGGGAATTTCACCAATTGCGGGTCAATTATCTTTAACTTTTCAAAGAAACCGAAAAATCCATCTTTAAAAAACTGAAAGCCTGAACCAATTAAAATAAGTGCTACCAGAATCATCAGCGAAGCCTGAATCACGTTGGTATACACCATGGAGTTAGCACCGCCAAACATCATATACCCAAATGTAAAGACAACCACAACAGCAAGAACCACAATCTGATTGGCGTTCAATGCTTGTGCGGCTACCTTTACCAAAGCAACTAAAATCAACACAATAAATGTCAACAGCAAAACTGTAAGGAAGGCAACAAATAATGCGTAACCTTTACTGTTATACTTGTTTCCAACCCAACTCGACAAGGTTAGTGCATTTACAGATTGACCGTATTTTCTAAAACTTTTGGTCAGAATAACCAGCGATGCCAATGATGCAAACGGGAACACTAATCCGTACGAAATATAGGCACTCAAACCATAAGTAGCTATCAATCCGGGGTTTATCACGAAAGTAGCAGCGCTTGTCATGGCAGCAGCCAACGACAAAGCCACGTAAACAGGCGAAAACGTAAAACTCCCGACTGCGTAGTCATTGATATTTTTCGTACCACGCGCACCTTTGATTACAAAGTAGAGTACGAACACCACATAAACCGCAAAAAGTATGGATGCTCCAATAACTTGTGCTGATGTTGCCATAGACCTTAATTTTAAACAGTCATTCCACCGTCAACACTCAAAACAGTTCCATTGATGTAGTTTGCATCGTCACTTGCAAGGAAAAGATAAGCTGCCGCAATTTCTTCCGGCTGACCAAGGCGTTTCAATGGCACTTTATCTTCCATTAATTTCAGTACTTCGGCAGGCATTTTTTTAACCATTTCGGTAGCGATAAATCCGGGCGCAACAGCATTTACAGTTACCCCTTTACGACCGAGTTCACGAGCCAGAGTTTTGGTCATTCCTATCAATCCGGCTTTGGTAGCCACATAGTTTGTTTGTCCAAAGTTGCCGTAAAGTGCTACCACAGACGAAGCATTGATGATTCTTCCCCATCCCTTTTCTACCATCACCTCTGATGCACATTTACAACAATTGAAAACACCCGTAAGGTTCACATCAATCACCTGTTGCCAGGTTTCAGGAGTCATTTTTTTAATGGTGCTGTCGCGGGTAATTCCTGCATTATTGATAATGATATCCAATGTTCCGAATTGGTCAACAACTTGTTTTGTGGCTGCTTCCACTTCTGCGTAAACAGCAGTGTTCACTTTTGCAAAAGCCGCTTTACCACCTGCATTTTTAATAAGTTTTACAGTTTCATTCCCTTTTTCTTCATTAAGGTCCCAGATTACAACCACTGCGCCTTCTTGCGCAAAACGAACGGCAGTCGCTTTTCCAATTCCGTCAGCACCGCCGGTAACAATCGCAATTTTGTTTTTAAGTTTCATGATTAATAAAATAATATTGACTTGCCCACCACTAAGGGATTTCTATAAGGCAAAAAATTAATGATGTATATTTGATTTTTATAACTGATTTATATTTCCATCCAAAATATTAGGAATTTACATTTTCTACAATCAATGCTGTTCCTTGTCCACCGCCGATACATAGCGTAGCCAGACCGGTTGCAGCATTTCTACGTTTCATTTCATAAATCAGAGTGGTGAGAATGCGTGCTCCGGAAGCACCAACCGGGTGTCCGAGGGCAATTGCGCCTCCATTAACGTTGACAATGTCGGGATTCAAATTTAAATCACGCATTACGGCAATGGATTGAGATGCAAATGCTTCATTGGCTTCTATCAATTCAATATCTGAAACGGACATTCCGGCATTAGCAAGTGCTTTTTTGGTAGCAGGTGCCGGTCCGTAACCCATAATTTCCGGTTCCAGAGCCACAGTAGCATGTGATTTAATTCGAACTAATGGTTTTAATCCCAATGCTTTGGCTTTTTCGGCAGACATAACCACCAACATCGCTGCCCCATCATTTATACCCGAAGCATTTCCCGCCGTTACAGTTCCGTCTTTTTTAAATGCAGGCCGTAGTTTTTCCAGTTGTTCTATGGTGGCTCCATGGCGTGGAAACTCATCGGTATCGAATACAATCGGATCACCCTTACGTTGCGGAATGGAAACAGGAACGATTTCATCTGAGAATTTTCCTGCTTTTTGGGCCGCTTCACATCTGTTCTGACTTGTTACGGCAAACTCATCCTGATCTTTGCGGGTAATATTCCACCGTTCAGCGATATTTTCAGCCGTTATCCCCATGTGATAATCATTGAAAACATCGGTCAAACCATCTTTTATCATACTGTCGAACAACTCACCGTGTCCCATACGGTAACCACCACGTGCTTTGGTGAGCAGGTAAGGCGCATTGGTCATACTTTCTGTTCCTCCCGCAAGCACCACATCCGAGTCACCAATTTGGATCATTTGTGAAGCTAGTGAAACGGCACGGAGACCGGAACCACAAACCAAGTTGATGGTCATAGCGGGACTATTAATGGACACACCTGATTTTACGGCAATCTGCCGGGCAACATTCTGTCCAAGCCCTGCCGATAAAATATTTCCAACAAGAGTTTCGTTAATTTCCTTCGGGTCAATCCCTGCCCGTTGGATAGCTGCTTGTGCGGCAATTACTCCCAAATCTACGGCAGAAAACCCGGATAAAGCTCCATTAAAGTTGCCTATTGGAGTCCTTGCTGCCGAAACAATTACTACTTCTTTTCCCATGATATAACTTTTTTTGTCAAAGCTATGAATTAAGAAAAGAGTTGCAAAAGTTTATTATAATAAGAATGGGTTGACAATTAGCAATATTTTATACAAAAAATAAGATATACTTCTAAAAAACAGCATGTTAAACAAAAGATAACCAGCATAGACTTTATCTACTTTTGATGATCTATTGGATGCTGCTTTATTTATGGGTGTTGATGGATTCGAATCACCATATGATAATATGCGTTGACTATGGACAGAACTAATTGGAAGTTCAACTCAAAAGAAATTAATGTTTTGGATCTGAACAATTACGCCTCAGAACTATTATTTAAAAAGCATTTAAAGTATTTTTCCTGAAACCTGAAATGTTAAATATTTGATTTTTAAAAAATATTTTAATTAATTGTTTCATATTTAAATTAATTTATTATAGATTTGCCAAATCAAATATTATTTTATTTAATCCTTAAGGCTAAAATTGACTCTTACGATATACGTGATGCCACTCAAACACATCATATACCTTTTACTGAGCGTATAGCTTATGAGCTTTTAATAACCAAAATGTCAATGTAAAAACAAATTATTAAATGGATGTATTAGAATTACACTTTAAATCAATCACAAAAATGAAAGATAAATCTAAAATTTTATTTTTCGTTTTTCTCGTTATTTGTTCGTTGTGCGGTACGAATATGTATTCACAAAACGAAGAGAAAAAAGTCACAGGACGTGTCATAGACGAACAAGGAGAATTAATGATTGGTGTTACTGTTACAGAAGTAGACTCTCACCCGGTCAATGGAGTGATTACTGATGCGAACGGGAACTACCAGATTTTCGTCAAATCGTCTAGCTCGTCATTGAAATTCTCCTTTGTGGGCTACAAAGATTATGACATTAAAGTGGGTAATCTGAATGTCATAGATGTGACTATGCAAGAATCAATAACTGAGCTCGATGAAGTAGTTGCAGTAGCTTTTGGAACACAGAGAAAAAAGGATGTTATAGGTTCAGTGACAACCTTAAAAATTTCAGACCTGAGAGTCCCATCAAGTAATTTAACAACAGTATTGGCGGGACAGGCGGCGGGGATAATCTCTTATCAACGTACAGGGGAACCGGGTCAAGACAACGCGAATTTCTTCATTCGGGGGATTACTTCTTTCGGGGTCGGAAAGAAGGATCCTTTAATTTTAATTGACGGGATAGAGCTTGGGGTAACGGAGCTGGCGAGGATGCGTCCGGATGATATTGAAAGTTTTTCTATATTTAAAGATGCTACCTCTACTGCATTATACGGAGCCCGGGGAGCCAACGGTGTCATTTACGTGACCACTAAGCAAGGGGTCGAGGGACCTCCCAGAATTTCAATGCGAGCAGAAGGCACACTTTCCATGCCTACCAAGGATATTGAGTTTGCAGATCCCGTGACTTATATGAAATTGTATAATGATGCTTTATATTCCCGCGATCCTTTTGCACCTCCCATATATAGCAGGGAAAAAATAGATGAAACCGAATTAGGTCGTTATCCTATTATTTATCCTGCAATCGACTGGAGAGAGAGCCTTTTTAAAGATAATGCGTTTAACCAAAGATATGATCTCAGTGTAAGCGGAGGTGGTAATATTGCAAGGTACTTTGTTTCCGGATCTTTCTCACAAGATAATGGTATTTTGAGGGTAGATAAAAAGAACAACTTCAATAATAATATTGACTTAAAGTCATACACACTACGAGCAAATGTAAATATCTTTCTAACCAAGACATCGGAATTGATCGTACGATTAAATGGCAATTTTGACAATTACGTGGGGCCCATAGATGGTGGTAATGAAGTTTATTATAAAGTTGTTAGAACAAGTCCCGTAGATTTCCCTCCATATTATCCGGTTGATGAAGATCACAAATATGTTCAACATATCATGTTTGGCGGTTTAAAAGACAGGCCATTTTTAAATCCATACGCTGACATGGTTAAGGGATACAGGGAGTACGATCGCTCATTGATGATGGCACAGATGGAATTTAAACAAGATCTCGACTTTATAACGAAAGGATTAAAATTTCGTACCTTGTTCAATACTAACAGGATTTCAAGATTTGATAAAATCAGACAATATAAGCCATTCTATTATGAATTGTCCTCCTTTGATAAAAGAACAGGTAAATACTCTATTGACGTTATCAATGAGCAGTCGGGCGAGGAGTTCCTCGATTTTTGGTCAGATGAATGGGCGCGTGTGCAACAGTCTATTTTCTATGCTGAATCGGCTCTTACTTATAATAACACTTTCAAAGAAGATCATACAGTAAGTGTTTTATTGGTTAATATCTTACGCTCCCAGACAAACGCTCAAGCCAATAATCTGCAACTCTCCCTACCCTTTAGAAATTTAGGCCTTTCAGGAAGGGCTACCTATTCGTTCAGGGATAAATATTTCACTGAATTTAATTTTGGCTATAATGGTTCCGAGCGATTTGACAAAGCTAAACGTTACGGTTTTTTCCCATCCTTCGGGTTAGCATGGAGCGTATCCAATGAAAATTTTTGGGAAAGCCTGGAACACATCGTTAATAATTTTAGAATTAGAGGAACATATGGTCTTGTCGGTAACGACCAGATTGGTAGTGCTGATGACAGATTTTTTTATCTATCTAACGTCAACATGAACTATGGTGGCTTCTTTTACGGAAAAGAAAGCGATTATTTGGTAAGGGGGATTAGGGTGACGAACTATGCAAATCCGGATATTACCTGGGAAGTATCTTATAAAACAAATCTCGCATTTGAGCTGGGATTTTTCAATGAATGGAATATTCAGGCAGATTTTTTCACAGAAAGAAGAAAGAATATATTAATGGACAGGGTGGATATTCCTTCTACTATGGGGTTGACTGCACCGGTGAGAGCAAATATAGGGGAAGCTTCAGGTAAAGGATTTGAAATAAGTACTGATTATTCACATTATTTTTCTCATAATCTGTGGATTCAATTAAGAGGAAATTATACATATGCCACCAATAAGTTTGAGGTCTATGAAGAGCCAACATATGAAAAAGAGTGGTGGAAATCAAGGATAGGATATCCTATATCCCAGCCATGGGGTTATATCGCTGAAAGATTATTTGTCGATGATGACGAAGTAGCCAACTCTCCTGCTCAACGTTTTGGTGGAATACCGAATATAGCCGGTGATATAAAATATAAGGATGTAAATGGGGATGGTCAAATCACCAAATTAGATATGGTGCCGATCGGATTCCCGTTAACACCGGAAATAATTTATGGAGGAGGGTTTTCCTTAGGGTACAAGGAATTTGATTTTTCTGCATTTTTCCAAGGTTCAGCTCGCTCTTCATTTTGGACTGGTGGCGATGGAGGTCCTGCGGCTATTGAACCTTTTGTTGATGGTAAAAATATAATAAAAGCCTATGCCGACAGTCACTATTCTTTGGAAAATCAAGATCTTTATGCGCTATGGCCCAGACTGAGCACACAACATCAAGGGAACAATACACAATTTAGTACCTGGTGGCTAAATGATGGTAGATTTTTACGTCTAAAGAAGGTGGAGATTGGATGGTCATTGCCCATGAGGACATGTGACAAGCTGAATTTAAAAACTTTAAGACTGTACGTTAGCGGTTCAAATTTATTGCTGTTCAGTAAATTTAAATTGTGGGACGTGGAGATGGGTGGAAATGGACTTGGTTATCCAATCCAAAAAACATTTAATTTAGGTTTGAATGTAGTTCTTTAAATAAATAGAAAGATGAACAAGAAGATAATAATATTAATGCTGTCAGCTTTTACTATGTTGGGATGTGATAATTTCTTAGACATTGTACCTGACAACGTAGCTACAATTGATTATGCATTTCGCATGAGAGCAACTGCTGAAAAATATTTGGCAACCTGCTACTCTTATTTACCATATTTAGGTAATCCCAACAATAATCCGGCTTTTTTTGGTGCCGATGAGTTTTGGCTGTCAAATAGTTATTCATACATCTTTACTTTTAACATTGCCAAAGGAGAACAGAATCCAAATAACCCGTTAATTGATTTTTGGGGAGGATATAATGGAGGAATGCCACTTTGGCAAGGGATAAGTCAATGCAATATTTTTTTAGAAAACATTATGAAGGTCCCGGATATGATGGAGGAAGAAAAAAGGCGATGGGCTGCTGAAGTGAAATTTTTAAAAGCATATTATCATTTTTACCTGTTAAGAGCCTATGGCCCAATACCCATTATGAGGGAAAATTTACCTATATCTGCTTCGGGCGAAGAAGTACGTGTTTACAGGCGTCCCGTGGATGAAGTGTTTGATTATATCATTGAACTGATAGATGAATCTTTAATCAATTTATCAGAAACCATTAGGGATGAGCATACAGAATTAGGTAGAATAACTTTACCCATAGCCTTAGGTGCAAAGGCTAAAATATTAACTTATGCCGCAAGTCCTCTTTTTAACGGGAACAAGGATTACCAAGGATTTAAAAATCAGGATGGAGAGGATTTTTTCAACGCTGATTATGATAGTGGGAAGTGGCAGAAGGCGGTAGATGCTTGCAAAGAAGCAATAACTAGTGCGCATGACCTCGGGTATGAATTATATGAGTTTAAAGGAAGCCATGCGACCAAGAACATTTCGCGTGAAACACAACTGAAATTATCATTCAGAGGTGTGGTTACTGAGAAATGGAATTCTGAAATTATTTGGGCAAACACGAGCAGCACAACCCAATATCTCCAAGAGTGGTGTGCGCCCAGGGCATTGGATGCATCTCAAATGAGTTATACAGGCTCTAACGGCAGTTTTGGGGTCACACTTAAAATAGCAGGATTGTTTTATTCTAAGAACGGGGTTCCCATTAATGAAGATACTCAGTGGAATTATGGAAATCGTTTTGATTTAAGAATTGGTACTGAGAATGAAAAATATTACATTAAAAAAGGTTATACTACAGCGGAATTTAATTTTGACAGAGAACCTCGATTTTACGCTGCTTTGGGATTTGATGGCGGCATTTGGTACGGAGCCGGAAAATTCGACGACGAGGATTCCTATTGGATAGAATCTAAAATAGGACAATTTTTAGGTAAACAGCAAGCCGGCTGGCATTCAGTTCCCGGTTATTTTGCAAAAAAATTAATTTATTATACTAATACTTCAACAAGTGCAGAATTATACAAATCTGAAAACTATCCTTGGGTAATGTTGCGGTTAGGAGATCTGTATTTATTATATGCTGAAGCTTTGAATGAATTGAATGGACCCAATCAGGAAGTTTATGATTACATAAACAAAATAAGGACCAGGGCAGGATTGCCTGATGTTGAGGATTCGTGGACTGATTATTCAAAAAACCCAAACAAGTATAAAACAAAAGAGGGTTTAAGGGAGATTATTCATCAAGAGCGTGGCATTGAGATGATATTTGAAGGACAGCGATTTTGGGATTTGAGACGTTGGAAAGAGGCTCCTCAAGAGTTAAACAAGCCAATAACAGGATGGGATGTAGATCAGGAAACGGCCAAAGCATATTATAGAGAAAAAATTCTTTTCTTTCAAACATTTAGTTTAAAAGATTATTTTTGGCCTATGAGAGAGAGGGATTTGATCATTAATAAAAATTTAGTACAGAATCCAGGCTGGTAGATTGAATAAAACGTAAAAAATAATTTAATCATATGAAAATAAAAATATTAATAGCCCTTATAGTTGTAACATTGATTTACGGGTGTAAGGAAGATGTCAAAGGACCTCTGGTTGCAAATGATTATATCCCTCCCGAAGTAACGGATATAAAAATAGAAAATATGCCGGGGGGAGCAAAAATTACCTACAATATTCCTGAGAATTCGGATATATTGTATGTGATGGCCAGGTTTCAACCTCAGAATGACGCTTACAGAGAGGTAAAATCATCTATTTATAAGAATTTCATAATACTGGATGGATTCCCCGACACAAGGGAATATCCTGTTTATTTGCATTCTGTATCAAGATCTGAAGTTCGTTCACCCGGTGTAATGACCAAAGTTAATCCTCTGAAACCTCCGATTGAGAGTGTATTCGAAACTCTCACCGTTCATGCAACATTTGGGGGAGTGACTGTCAGTTTTTATAATGAATATATGAACGAGTATGTATTGCACACTTTAGTAAAAAATAAAGAGGCAATTGAAGGGGAAGAGGAGTGGATTGAGTATGACAGATTGTATACTCAATCGTTGGAAAGAACCTACGCTGTTAGAGGACTGGAGTCCGAATCAACGGATTTTGCGTTTTATTTTTCTGACAAATGGAAGAATAATTCAGATACGCTGGAAGTCACGTTAACACCATTGTATGAAACTATCTGTGACAAAAGTTTGTGGGAAAATGCTGCATTAAGTGACGACAGCTATAAAGTTCAATGGGCTGATTGGGACATGGTATTTCTTTGGGATGATAAAGACAGGTTTTTCTATCAGCATGAAGAAATGTATACTATCCCCAATTGGATTACAATTAATGTAGGGAAAAGATACACATTCAGCAGAATGAGAGTCAACCAGCTCACTCATCATGATACGTGGAAATTTGCAGATGGGGCTCCTCAAATTTTCGAAATCTGGGGAACAAATACTCCATCCACAGATTGGGAGGTTTGGACACTGCTTGGAGAATTCGAGTCAATAAAACCTTCAGGTTTGCCTGTAGGGCAGTTTACTGAAGAAGACTATGCCGTAAACATGGCCGGAGAAGATTTTGATTTTCCCCCTATGTCGGATTCATATCAATATATTCGTTTTAAGACACTTAAGACGTGGGGAAATACACGATACGTATGTTTTAAAGAATTAACCTTGTGGGGTCAAGAAGATCAAGAAACCGATTAATCAGTGAAAAAAATGAAAACGTCAAATTTAATTTGTATAGCAACAGCAGCTATTATATTGATTCTTGCAAGTTGTGAGAACATAAAAGATACATATGAAGAATTCATCAAAGATGGAGAAATAATCTATGTTGCAAAAGCCGATTCCATAAAAGTGAGAAGTGGAAGAAATCGTTTGGAGCTGTCATGGTTATTATTATCAGACCCTAATGTGGCCAAATATAAAGTTTATTGGAACAATAAAAGGGATTCGGTAGAAGACATTGTGTCAAGAACAACAGAAACAGATACTATTAGGCTACTGCTTGAAAATATGGAAGAGGACATTCACCATTTTTCAATTTTTTTATACGATAAGAAGGGTAACTCCTCCGTAGAAGCAACCGTTATAGGTAAAGTTTATGGCGATCACTATCAAATCTCATTGTTTAATAGAATGTATAAAAGTGTTAGAAGGATTAACTCAAAAGATATTGTGGTTGAATGGCTGCCTGCGGATATAAATGTTGTAGGCGTAAAAAGTGAATTCACCGACAATAACAATATTCTGAAAGATCATTTTTCATCCGGTGAAGTGATACTGGATACAATAAGAAATTTTCCGTTGGACGGTGTCTTAAAATACCGGACTGCTTTTCTTCCCGAAGTTACGGCCATCGATACCTTTTACACAAATTATGACTCTATCCCTGCGCCCGCCTATGAAGTAAGATGCGATAAAAATTTATGGCAGAATGCCGGATTGAGCGATGATAGTCACGAGGGTGTATATGCTGACTGGGGTCTCTCAAATCTTTGGAATGATGACAACAATGCTGATGAGATGCGTAATTTTTTCTATCAACGTGACGGCTATACTGTTCCGAATTGGTTCACGATAAATTTGGGGGAAAAATACAATTTTATAAGGATGAAAGTCAACCAATTAATTCACAACGATTTTTGGAAGTTCGGAGACGGTTCTCCCAAAAAGTTTGAAATATGGGCAACGAACACACCTACAACAAACTGGGATGATTGGAATCTGATTGGAACTTTCGAATCGGTTAAACCATCCGGATTACCGGTCGGTGAATTATCGGAAGAAGATCAGGCCGCTAATCTTGCGGGTGAAGAATACAATTTTGATCCAATAACCGATGCATTTCAATATGTTCGCTTTAAGACACTTAGTACTTGGGGAGGGGTCAACCACGTATGTATCAGAGAGTTGACTTTTTGGGGTCTACCGGCTGATAATTAATTTCCCGGCAAGACCTATTTATCATAAAAACTAACATTTAATTCCGCTATAAGTAACATGAGGGGAAATATTAATAAAAAGGGCTTAACAACAATTCTTCTGTTTATAACCCTGTTGTTCAGTCCTTTTTATTATGGTTGTGACAAACCTGGTGGTATCGATGACATGGACAACAACGACACCACAGATATTACTGAAAAAAGTAATCTTGCTAAAAGCAAAGGAAATTCAATCCAAATTGATCCTTTTGCTCTATATAGTTCGGGTATTACTCCAAATGAACTTATTTCAGATCTTAAAAAGGCCAACATAAAATATGTTCATTATTTTGTAGTCAACTATTGGAATGGGGGTAAAAATGACAATCTATTCAAGAAAGAATATTTAGATGCATTGGAAGAGAATGGTATCGGTGTTTGGCTAATGCTACTTGGAAACTGTTTTTATGGGAAAACAACCTTTCCAAAAGAATGGGAAATGGAATTCCTAACTCCATATCCGGAGGAAATAAGTTTTTATTCCTTTCATAATGAGGAATACGTGAATTGGCAGGTTATGCGTGTTAAAACCATTCTCAGGAATTACAACTTTGTCGGGATCGAGTTTGCAGAATCGTACTTCCCTGAGTGGAGAACAATATATACTAATGGATTCTATGGAGATGTTAGCCTTTATGCGCGTCGAAAGTTCACCAGGCAATACCTCGGACTTGTTGATGAAGAACCACTCTCTTTTGATGCCATAAGGAATGATCCTGAGATTTACAAAAAATGGCAAGACTTCAGGTCAGACGCTATTGTAAATTTCAACCAAAAAATAAAAGAAGCTATCAAGTCAATAAATCCGAAGACTTTGTTTGCATCGTGGGGGATGGGCATCCGCAACGGCTCCCTGAAAGAGATCAGAGAACACTTTGGGTTAGATATGGAACGTATCGTAAAAGAGGTGAAGCCGGATATATTTTATATTCAGACCGCTGCGCAAGATTGGGGAGACCCGGGATTGGAACCGGACTATTTATTAGCATACTCTTATATTGTGGATGCGCTAAAAAAAGCGGCTCCTGACGTTCCGCTGGGAATACAGGCAGACATTGCATCGCTTTCGTTCCATAATGAAAACGTAGAAAAACGCGACGGAAATTGGTGGACCACATTTATGAATACTTCTCTTTCAAACGGATATTATACCAACACTGCATATGAATATTCGTTTTATAAACAACAAGGCCTCTGGGTTGAATAAATCAAAAAATGAAAATAACAATGAAACTAAAGAACTTACTGAGCATTTATTTTTTAAAGAAAATTGCAGCACTACTTCTTGTTTTGGTGCTGACTAATTGCAGTTTTGCACAAAAAAACAGGATAGGACTCACGCTTATCCCTCCAAGTCCGGTAACAAATAAGATAGATATTGATATCAGGGCCGGGATTGTTAACTACGAATCTCAACCACGGGACTTTGAAGTCTATATTTATCTGAATAAAGAAGATAAAGAGTCGCTCCTTCATTACTCAAAACCTCATATAAAAGCAAACTCGGGACATAAGGTACAAGTTATTTTGCCAACTTCAGACAAGGTTGGGATGAATAAGGTTATCCTTAAAGTGAAATTGGATGAAGAGATTTATAGCGAGACCAAAGAGTTCGAAGTAATTGAGTCAGACATCCGATCGACCCGGCAAATAGACGGAGCCTGGGCTGGAATTTACCACTGGAGCGAAGGAGAGGGCAAGCATTGGAATAAGGATATTGCAAAAATGACGGATGCTCAATGGCAAGAACTTGTGCGTTCGATGCATAGCATAGAAATGAATATGATCGTTATTCAGGAAGTGTTCCGAAACGAAGAGTATGTTGGGAAACACTCCTTAACTGTAGATAATTATGCCGGTAAAGCATTTTATCCTTCCGATCTGTATCCGGGCAGAATGCCTATTGCGGCAAAAGACCCAATAGAAGCGATACTCTCTGAAGCAGACAAGCATAATATGTCGGTTATGGTTGGAGTGGGAATGTTTGCCTGGTTTGATTTCACTTCCGAATCTCTCGAATGGCATAAACGTGTAGCAAAGGAGCTTTGGGATAAATATGGACACCATCCCTCATTCTACGCATTCTATGTTTCGGAAGAAAGTGGAGGAAGCCTCGACAACTGGGAGCTAACTACTGAAAAGCAGATTATGCGTAAACGGCAAATCGTAGAATTTTTCAGAGCATTTAAAGAATATTGCAATACACTGGCTCCTGAAAAACCGATTATGCTCGCTACAAACAGCATGGGAGTTCCACAAGGACTGGACACATACCCTGGTCTGTTGCAAAACTTGGATATCCTTTGTCCCTTCGGTTTTGCGCGCATGCCTGAAGGTGACCTCTCCGGGAAGGAAGCAGCCACCTTGCTTCAACAATTGTGTGATGATGCCGGTTCCCACCTTTGGTTTGATCTTGAAGCTTTCTTGTTCAATCCCGATCAGTCCTTGTACCCAAGACCCATGGAAGAAATTATTCATGATTTGACACTGTTCGACAACTTTGAAAAGATATTATGCTACCAATATCCGGGGGTTTTCAGTGATCCCAAAGCTTCAATAAGAGTAGGAGAGGAAAGAACCGTGAAGCTGTTCAAGGATTACAAAGCATACCTGGATATGTTAAAGAAAAACAGAGCGAAGAAAAAAAGGTAATAAATTCAATACCAAAAGAAAATCAATATGTATCAAGCAATAAATCGCATCCTTTTATTGATAACGGGCTTATGCCTTTTTGGTTTATCCATTATTGGTCAGACGAAACCGGTGAGGGGAACATGGGTTAACCTTCCCTACCAGGATGTGAGAAACAAATATATGAATCCGGCCCATGTGGAATATAACTCTGCCATATTTTGGGAGAAAAAAATCACTGAGTTGTCAGAGTTTGGAATAGAATACATCGTCATTATGGCTGTGGCCAATGAAAGAAAATCATATTATCCTTCAGATTTCATGGAGCCGGCTTATAATAAAGGTGAAAAAAGTCCTGTTGAGGCAATCTTTGAAACAGCCGACAAAAACGGCATGAAAGTCTTTATGAGCTCAGGTTGGGCAATAAATCAGGATGATAACCTCAGGTTGCCGGAAGTAAAGGAGATACAAGAGAAAATAATGTCTGAAACCGCAGCAAAGTTCAAACACCACAAGTCATTTTTTGGGTGGTACTTACCTGTCGAAGACTCTCTTGAACCATATCTGTCTGACCATGCAGTGGAGGCCGTAAATATCCTGGTAGACAAAGCAAAAGAATTGACCCCCGGAAAAAAGGTCATGATTTCACCCTACGGTATATGCCATGCCAATATCGACAGTGAAAAATTTGAAGAACAAATACTGAAGTTAAAAGTGGACATCATTGCTTATCAGGACGAGGTAGGGTGTGTCAGGGAGCCTATGCCAATGAAAAGAATGAAGGAAAATTTTGCCAAACTCGGACAAATACATCAAAAAACCCCTATTCAGTTTTGGGCAAATGTGGAGTCTTTTACATGGGAAAGGAATGACAATGACAGGGAGTCAGCACTTATACCCGCAGCATTCCCGCGTTACTTGTCTCAAATAACCGGTGTGTCTATGGCGGGAGTAGAAGAAGTGATCAGTTTTTCTGTTTTTGGTATTTTTGATAAACCGGATTCAGAAATGCCTATTGGTCAACCCTGCTTCTCGGCAAAAGCATATCAGGATTATATGGATTGGAAAAATGGTAAGGGCAGATGGAAATTTTTAGAAAGAGCTTTCAAGGGTGAGGTTGACCATGTTGGAGTAAATAAAAAAATATTTGCAAACTGTAAACAGGTCAGCAACGTTGAGCGATTGACGGATAAAAAATTAGGGGAGGAAACAACTGATGATAAAGAATGGGTTGACTTTGGCAATGACAGGATGGATGTTGTCATTGATCTTGGCAAAGCGACTAAAATCAATACACTGGCAGGGCGTTTCCTTCATTATAGTAAACAAGCGGTGGCATTGCCGTCAATGGTGCATTTTTATGTATCAAAAAATAACAAAAAATTCAAAAGAGTTGGCTCCATTGCAATGGAAGCAACCAAGAACGACAGATTCGATTGTTGGATAGATCTCGTTATAACTGATGATATTGATGCTTCTGCCCGGTACATAAAAATTGAAGCTGACAACAGGGATAATAACAAAATACTTTGCGACGAGATTTTTATCAATCCGAAATGGTGAAAGTATAAAAATCTCCGGACTGTTCAACAAAAAAAACACCCACCGAAAAACAAATTTCGATGGGTGCTTTTTTAGTGGGCGTTGACGGATTCGAACCGCCGACCCTCTGCTTGTAAGGCAGATGCTCTGAACCAGCTGAGCTAAACGCCCGTTTGGGACTCAGTCCCCTTGCTTTTCTCCAAAAGCGTTGCAAAGATAGTATTAATTTTTATTCTGCAAAAATATGTGTAATATTTTTTATTCTGCAGATACTATTACGCTGTTTACTTAAACTTAGCCCAATCCGTATTCAACATATTCCCTGTTTCCTGGAAGGTAATATGCATCCCGAAACATGCTTTTAAATTTTGGGGTGTATGGGACGGACCTGATAATGCCAGGTAATCACGCAAGATCTGGCGATACGACGGATCAACGCAGTTTTCTATGATGCATTTAGCACGATCGATGGGTCGTTTGCCACGCAAATCAGCTACTCCATGTTCCGTAATCAACACATTGACAGAGTGTTCGTTCTGGTCAACATGCGTTACCATCGGAACTATAGCTGAGATATTTCCTCCTTTGGCTGTTGAAGGGGTTGTAAATATGGAGATATAAGCACTGCGCGTAAAGTCGGCAGACCCACCAATACCGTTCATCATCTTTGCTCCCATCACATGGGTACTGTTTACATTACCGAAAATATCTGCTTCCAAGGCTGTATTGATGGTGATCAATCCCAGGCGGCGGGCCAACTCCGGACTGTTCGACATCTCTTGCGGACGCAATATCAGTTTATCACGGAAGAATTCAATATCTTCGTACACGCTCTGCAATACCGGCGTGGTGATGGTCAAAGAACAACCGCTGGCAAAACTTACTTTTCCCTTGCGGATCAATTCTATTACTGCATCTTGAATTACTTCAGTGTACATTTGGAAAGTTGGAATATCAGGATTGTCTCCCAGGGATGCCATCACAGCATTAGCAACATTTCCAACGCCCGATTGTATGGGTAAGAATTCTTTGGGTATCCTGCCTGTTTTGATCTCTCCGGCTAAGAAATTCACTACATTCCTCCCAATCCTATCAGTAATTTCATCAGTAGGACTAAAACCACCCACCTCATCATCCAAATGTGTTTCAACCACACATAATATTTTTTTAGGATCAACCTTGATAACAGGAACACCCATTCTATCGGAAGGCTTCATCAAAGTCAAAGGAGGGCGATTCGGCGGACCAATGGGCTCAAAGATATCGTGAAATCCCCGCAAGGCTTTCGGATGTTTGCTGTTTAATTCTATGATGATATGATCTGCTAAATTGGCAATCGTTGGTGAAATACCCACCCCTGTCGTCAACACAATCTCCCCGTCATCAGTTAAATCGCAAGCTTCTATAACGGCGATACGCGGTTTAGGCATAAACCCAAATCGCAAATGAGCCGCGATGGATGACAAGTGCATGTCAAAATATGCTACATGATCAGTATTTAAAGCTCCGCGCATATCTCTGTTAGACTGATAGGGGGTGCGAAACAACACGGCATTAGCCCTTGCTAAAGCCCCGTCCAATGAATCACCGGTAGAGGCGCCGGTATAAACACCAATTTTAAACTCTTTGCCTGCCGCATGGAAAGCCTCGGCGCGACGGGCAATAGCGGGAGGAACTGCCTTGGGAGATCCTGCAGGCGTAAATCCGCTAAAACCTACAGCATCACCATGACTCACATAAGCTGCAGCCTCATCTGCAGTTACAATTTTGTATCTTGACATAAAATTAATAATAATTTACATGCAAAATGACCAATCATCAATATATAAAATTGAAAATCAGTCATTTGTTTGCACTTTCGTTCATTCTGAATTTCAGTGTGCAAAGGTAACAATTAATTTTGACAGATTAAAAACAATTGATAAGCGCATGAAAAAATCAACTTAATAGAATGCAGCCGTCAAAAAGACGAAGATTTTTTATAGCTTTGTCATCAGTTTTTACTTTAAAATACCATAATCATGAACGATATTAGAAATTTAGCACCTCAAGCTTTGTGGAAGCATTTTTATAGTCTGACACGCATTCCCAGACCATCTGGACTAAGAAAACCCGTAGGGAATTTTTTAGTTGAGTTTGGAAAATCATTGGGATTAGAAACTTTGCAAGATGAAACAGGAAATGTTTTAGTTAGAAAGCCCGCCACGCTAGGCATGGAAGACCGTAAGACGGTTATTTTACAAGCACATATGGATATGGTTCCGCAAAAAAACACAGGCGTTAAACATGACTTTAAAACCGACCCCATCGAAACCATAATAGACGGCGAATGGGTGCGCGCACAAAACACTACCTTAGGGGCTGATAATGGGATAGGCGTTGCTGCGGCCATGGCTGTGCTCGAATCAAAGGACATTCCGCATCCTGCCATTGAAATGCTTATTACGGTGGATGAAGAAACGGGTATGTACGGTGCTTTCGGACTGCAACCCAACTTCCTGCAGGGAGATATTTTAATCAATACGGATTCTGAAGATGAAGGCGAATTGTACGTTGGTTGCGCCGGCGGATTGGATGCCAACATCCTGTTCAGGTATCAGGAAGCTGAAGTTCCCGAAGGGGATATAGCCCTGAAAATTGCTTTGACAGGCTTGAATGGCGGACATTCAGGAGTGGATATTCACTTGCAACGCGCCAATGCCAACAAACTGATGTTCCGTTTTCTAAAAGAGGCAGTCAGTGATTTTGAAGTCCGGTTGGCTTCAGTTGCCGGAGGCTCTTTACGCAATGCCATCCCTCGGGAAGCTTTTGCTGTTATCACCCTGCCGGCAGATGCAAAAGACGAAGTACTTGAATTAGTTGCTGATTATAAAAATTTATTCACAGCCGAATATAAAGGCGTGGAGGCAAACATCTCTTTCAAAGCTGAAAAAACAGATCTTCCTTCAGGATTGATGCCCGAAGAAGTTCAGGATGATTTGATCAATGCCGTAACTGCCTGTCCGAACGGCGTCTATCGCATGATGCCGGATATGCCTTCTACTGTAGAGACTTCCAACAACCTGGCCGTGATTGTATCCGATAGTAAAAAAATAGAATGCAAATGTCTAATACGCAGTTCTGTAGAATCACGAAAGTTGGAGCTCGCATCTGTGATAGAGAGTGTTTTTTCATTAGCTGGTGCCCATGTAGCATTTGATAGCGATTATCCGGGATGGCAGCCCAACTTACAATCACCCATTCTGAAAAAAATGACCGGTGTGTATGAAAAGAAATTCGGCAAAACGCCTGAGATTATGTTTATACATGCAGGACTGGAATGTGGTATTCTAGGCATCCATTATCCGGAGATGGACATGATTTCTTTTGGTCCGACCATACGTTATCCGCACTCTCCGGACGAGAAAGTGAATATTCCTTCAGTAAAAAAATTCTGGGAATTTTTGTTGGCTACTCTAGCTGATATTCCTAAGAAATAAAGAAATTAATCCTCTCCCCCAAATTCCATTAAATAAGCTTTGATAAAAGCATCCAAATCACCGTCCATCACAGCGTTCACATTGGACGTTTGGTAGTTGGTGCGGTGGTCTTTCACGCGGCGGTCATCAAACACATAACTGCGAATTTGAGAACCCCACTCAATCTTCCGCTTACCGGCTTCTATCTTAGCCGTTTCTTCACGGCGCTTTTCCAATTCCAATTCGTAAAGCTGCGATTTGAGCATGCGCATGGCATTGTCTTTATTACCGGACTGCGAACGACCTTCAGTGTTTTCAATTACAATTTCATCGGGCTGATCAGTCACAGGGTTTCTAAATTTATAATGCAGACGTACACCGGTTTCAACTTTGTTGACGTTTTGTCCACCAGCGCCGCTTGAACGGAAAGTATCCCAGGAAAGGTTCGCCGGATTAATTTCTATTTCAATGGAATCATCTACCAAAGGGGTTACAAAAACAGATGTAAAAGAAGTCATGCGCTTGCCCTGTGCATTGAAAGGAGAAACGCGCACCAGGCGATGTACGCCGTTCTCTGACTTCAGGTAGCCATATGCCATTTCACCCTGTATTTGGGCAGTAACCGATTTGATGCCGGCCTCATCACCATCTAAATAGTTGGTTACTTCTAATTTATAGCCTTGTCGCTCCACCCAACGCTGATACATGCGGAAGAGCATCTCTGCCCAATCCTGGGCCTCGGTACCTCCCGCACCGGCAACAATTTTCAAGATTGCCCCCATTTTATCTTCTTCTTTGGAAAGCATATTTTTCATTTCCAAAGCTTCAACTAATTTCAGTGCATGTTCGTAAGCCTCATCCAATTCCTCTTCAGTCATGACTTCCTCTTTAAAGAAATCAAAAGCGAGCTGAAGCTCTTCCACTGCCTTTTCTACCTCATCATATCCCTCAACCCAATTGCGAAGTTCATTGATTTTACGCATTTGAGCCTCGGCAACCTTGGCATCATCCCAAAAATCGGGTGCATGCGTAACCAATTCTTCCTCTTTTATCTGTACTCTTTTGACATCAATGTCAAAGAAACCTCCTCAGCGCATCCCGGCGCTCCAACAGGTCTTTAAGTTGGTCTTGTGTAATCATTTATATAAATGTTAATTATGTTATTAGTTAGAATTTCATACCTACTACAACTCCGGGAACAAACACCATCAGGAAACCCACTACAAATCCTGCCAAGGTTTGAGAAGGCGTATGAGCTTTCAGTTCCAGGCGCGCAAGTGCCGTCAATCCAACAGCAACAAGTGCCAATATCAGTAACCAAACAGGGTTCGTTCCCATCACGTAACAATAACTGAAAATACCTCCTGCCAACCCACCTACTCCGGAAAGATGTGCGCTGATTTTCCACCTAAAATTTATCAAGGTAATGATGACAATGGAAGCTGTTGCCCCCATTGCCATGGCAACGATAAAAAGCGGCATCTGCAATACCCGCAACAAAAAGACCGTCCAAAAAGAATAGGCAAGTAAGGCAAACAAATAAGGGAGAGTTCGTTGTTCTCTCTCAGAGATATAAAGGTCTTTGATATAGCCTCTCCGCATAAATATCAGGATGGGAATAGCCGGCAGCAATGCGGTGAACACGAAGGTGCTTCCAATGGCCAGCCAGGTTGAAGCATCCATAAAAACAGGCTTCCCAATGGAAAGTAAAAATATTGAAATACCCAGAGTGGGCATAAACAAAGGCTGAAAAATGAAAGAGATAATATTATGAAAAAGTTTCATCGAATGATAGTGGATTATTGTGTGCTACAATCTAAATCAAACAAAATGCTACAATTCTTTACGCAAACGTGAAACCGGTATGTTCAACTGTTCACGGTACTTGGCAACGGTTCTGCGGGCGATGTTATAACCTTTGGTTTTTAATAATGCCGCCAATGCCTCGTCATTTAATGGTTTTGATTTATCTTCCTGATCAACACACTCCTGTAAGATTTTTTTAATTTCCCGGGTGGACACCTCTTCTCCTGAATCAGTAGTCATGGATTCGGAAAAAAAATATTTAATCGGATAAACACCGAACTCAGTCTGCACATATTTACTGTTGCTAACCCTTGAAATGGTAGAAATATCATACCCTGTAATATCGGCAATATCTTTCAAAATCATGGGCTTGAGATACACATCATCGCCTTCCAGAAAAAATTCATATTGGTAGTTGACTATGGCCTGCATGGTGGTCAACAGCGTCTCCTGCCTTTGTTTGATGGCATCTATAAACCATCGTGCCGAGTCGACTTTCTGCTTGGCAAACATCACCGCATCTTTGAACTTTTTGTCTTCACGCGCTGACTTATTATCCTGATACTTGCGGAACAATTCATTATAGGTCCGATTAACCCGCAACTCAGGAATATTGCTATTATTCAGATGTACCACAAATTTATCATCTTCACGCTCCAGTATAAAATCAGGAACAATGACCGACATGGACTTTTCCATCAAATCACCGCCCCAGGCATTTCCGGGCTTGGGATTCAAGCGGGTGATTTCTGAAATAACATCCCGCAGTTCGTCTTCATCAATATCCAAAACCTTTTGGATTTTTTCATAATGTTTCCTGGAAAATTCCTCAAAATAATTATTGACAACCTCAAGCGCGAGAGCGACTGTCCGATTACTACTCTTTCTTTCTAATTGTAGTCTCAGACATTCCTGTAAAGTGAAAGCTCCCACACCCGCAGGATCAAATTTTTGTACCACAGACACAATCTTCGAGATCTCTTCTTCGGTAGTAACTATCCCGGCATAAAAAACAATATCGTCAACTATTGACTCAACTGAGCGACTCAAATAGCCTCCGTCATCAATATTGCCGATTACGTACTCACCAAGCTGACGCTCGTGTTCTGTCAACTTCTGCCAGCCCAATTGTTCTCTTAAATAATCATGAAAAGTGGTGCCGATGGAAAAGGGTATATCTTCTCTCTTATCGTCTTTGGATACATTGTTCGTCCTTAATCTGTAATCCGGAATGTCGTCATCACTCATGTACTCCTCCAAATCTATCTCATCATTGCCGGCATCATCATTCAAATCATCCTCTTCGAAATTATCTTCTTCAAAATTATCTTCTCTTTCTTCTTCGTCCCTACCCTCCTCCAAAGCCGGATTTTCTTCCAACTCCTGACGGATGCGTTCCTCCATCTCCAGGGTTGGAATTTCAAGCATTTTAATCACCTGAATCTGTGCAGGTGAAAGCCTTTGTTGTAATTTTTGTTCTAAAGTTTGCCGTAGCATTACCAGCTTCTTTCGGGTTAATGCTGCAAAGTTAATGAAAAATGAGGAAAGTTGAATATTTGTTTTGAGGCAACCTCATAAATAAATGGTGTTATTAATGTTGTATATGATTTAACCCATTCATATTCACGGCCGACTCAATCCTATTGGTCAGCTCTATAAAGGTCTGAACATCCAACTGTTCGGGCCTCTTATCAAATAAAGGATCTTCATACAAGGGTGATTCCAGACCGACAAGAGGTTTTAGAGAATTTCTAAGCATTTTCCGACGTTGATTGAAGGCTGTTTTAACCACTGTTTTGAAAAGCTTCTCATCACAGTCCAGTCGGCTAACTTCATTGCGGGACAAACGAATAACCGCAGATTTCACTTTTGGCGGCGGATCAAATACTTGTTCAGAAACGGTAAACAAATATTCGATGTGATAAAATGCCTGCAAAAGCACAGACAGAATTCCGTATGTTTTGTTGCCGGACTGAGCTGCCATGCGTTCAGCCACTTCCTTCTGAACCATGCCGACAACCAATGGTATTTGATCGCGATGTTCCAATACTTTGAAAAATATCTGCGAAGAAATATTATAAGGAAAGTTCCCGATAAGATTGAATGCATCATAACCGAAATATTTATGTACATCAACTTTTAAAAAATCCGCTTCAATCAACTTTAGTTGCGGATAATGTTCCTCTAAAAAGGCAACGGACTCACTATCAACTTCAATGGCAGTAAGTTCGACCAAAGGGTTCTGCAAAAGGAATTGAGTCAACACTCCTGTACCGGGACCGACTTCCAGCACAGGTGTTGGTGATGTAACTTGCAAACTGTCAACTATGCGTTGTGCAATTTGCATGTCTTTTAAAAAATGCTGTCCAAAGTGTTTTTTTGCTTTTACGTAGCCCATAACAGCTTCAAGTTCAGAGCATGAATTCAATTTCAAGTAGGAAAATCACCTAATATTTCCGGTTCTTAATTTTAGGATAAACACAGATAATACACTATCTTTGTCATCTCTCATTACGTTGCCATAACGCACAAAAGTAAATAAATTTGAACAAACACCATCAGCATGCGTAAGTTTTTACAAAAGATAGGGGATGCAATTCGTAAATTTGTTGATTTCTTCTATCCTCCTTTTAAAAAATTCATGCCTATCGAGTTTTTTAGGTATGGCGTTACCGGTGCTGCCAATTTGCTGTTCGACTGGGTATTGTTCTTCTGCTTCTTTCACTTTGTGCTCCGGAAACAAATGTTGCATCTGGGTTTTGTAACCCTAAGCTCGCATATTGCAGCTTTGGCACTTACTTTTCCCATCAGTTTTTTGTCCGGTTTTTTGCTACAGAAATATGTCACTTTCACTACTTCCCACCTGGCTGGAAAAGAACAAATTGTACGTTATGCCCTGGTAGTTGTGCTGAATTTGCTGATCAATTATTTCGGATTAAAACTATTTGTAGATAGTTTCGGATGGTTCCCGACTCCCTCCAAGATGCTGATCACCACTATTGCTGTATGTGTAAGTTACATTTCACAAAAGAAATTCACTTTTAAATAACAAAGGCTGCCGGAATATCCGACAGCCTTCTGTTTCTTAGTTGCGGAGGTCCGATTCGAACGAACGACCTTTGGGTTATGAGCCCAACGAGCTACCACTGCTCCACTCCGCGATATTGGATTGCAAAGATAGTATTATTTTTTTGAATATCAAAAAAATATTTCTTTTGACGGTTCAATGCTCTTCTTCATTTTTTTGTCTTGATCGAAGCAAAAAAAAAATCAAGCCTGTGCCTGCTTCGCTCAATGAAGTCGCTATTTGAACTTCGTAGAAGTTCCACGTGCATAACCCCCAATTTCAATTGGGGGCAGCCGAACTCAAGACCACTCAAACGCTGTAGGCGTTTAACAAATTAAGTTTAGGGAAACTCTTACAGAGTTTTATAACCATTCTCGACCTTTTCACCCCGGATGAATCCGGGGGTTATTCACGTGTCTGTCCTACGGACAAATCTACGTGAATACTTAAGATTTTGTTAATTACTGAATATCCTAATATTATGCTGCCCTTTCAGGGCGCGCGTTTTCGTTTTTCATGCCTATAACCCAAGGCGTTGCCATTGGGCTGATGTTTGTTGCCCCTTCGGGGCGTAGTGCTCCAATGTTTTCGACACTTACGAGGCTGTCTCAAAAGCAACTATTTAACCGAAAACCTGCAAGGTGTATTAGAAGTGTTCAAATGCAAGGCACTGAGATTGAGGGCGAAGGAGCATACTGGAGTATGTGACTGAGCCCGAATATCGAAAGTAACGTAGCAGTTGGGCACTTATGAGACACCGCCAAACTTTACAATAAATCCGGTCTCAATCTTTTCGTTCGCTCTACTGCTTGCTCATGCTCCCAGGCTTCTACATTGGCCTGGTGACCGGAGAGCAGGATGTCCGGAACTTTCCAGCCCTTATAATCTGCAGGGCGGGTATAAACCGGTGCTGACAACAGATTATCCTGAAAAGAATCGGAAAGAGCGGAAGTCTCATCGGAAAGAACACCGGGAAGCAACCGCACAATGGCATCAGCCATCATAGCTGCTGGAATCTCACCACCGGTGAGCACAAAATCTCCTATGCTGATTTCCCTGGTTATCAGATGTTCCCTGATCCTGTGATCTATACCTTTGTAATGCCCGCACAAAATGATCAGGTTTTTCATCATCGATAACTGATTGGCTAAGGACTGACTGAACTTTTCACCATCGGGAGAAGTGTAGATGATCTCATCATAGGTCCGTTCCGATTTTAACTTGCTGATGATGCGATCTACCGGCTCAATCATCAATACCATGCCTGCTCCGAAGCCGTAGGCATAATCATCAATACGCCTGTGTTTGTCCACCGCATAATCCCGCAGGTTGTGCACCAGAATCTCTGCTATTTTTTTCTCCTGTGCCCTTTTCAGGATGGAAAAATTCAACGGACTGTGCAATAATTCAGGAACGCCGGTAATGATATCAATACGCATTTCGCTTGTTTTTAAAGAATCAAATGTACAAATAATAGGGTAATTAAAGGTTAGCCGAAAGCCATTTCCGCATTTCTTCCGGTGACTTGTTGCGACGGCGCGCATAATCAAGGAGTTGTTCTTCATCAATTTTACCCACCACAAAATATTTGGATTGCGGATGTGACAGGATGAGTCCGCACACAGAAGCATTGGGAGACATAGCACCGTGCTCCGTCAACTGTATGCCCATCTGATTGAATTGGATCAGCGGATCTAAATCAAAAATCACCGACTGGTCGGGCAAGGAAGGATAACCCACTGCCGGACGAATACCCCGACAACGTACCTTGAACATCTCATTGATATCTTCCGGTTCGTCAGGTGCATAACCCCAATATTGCACACGGATTTTATAATGCAACCATTCTGCTGTGCCTTCCGCCAATCTATCTGCCAGGATCTTAACCAACAAAGCCTTGTAAACATCCCCTTCTTTTTCATATTTTGCAGCAAAAGCTTCCACACCCAGCACCGTATTAGCAAATACGCCTATATAATCTCCGGCAGGATTGATGAAGTCAGCTAAAGCATAGCAATACCCCTCAGGAGAAGCTTTTTGTTGGCGCAAAGTAGGGATATGAATTTTCTCACTTCCAGAGTCAATGATAATATCATCTCCTTCAGCATAAGCTTGGTAAAATCCAAGATTAGCATTGATTTGCAGAACCTCTTGGTTTTCAAGTTCTTCCAGCACATCCAACGCATCCTTATAAAGTTTCAGGGCCTCTTCTGCCCTGGCTCTATTCTCTTCAGGAAGATTTTTCAACCAGTTTCTTTCGTCATCCGGAGAAAAAACCGCCTCTGTTATTCCCTCATATTTACCCGGAACACGCCAGGCCATAAACAAATACGACCAACGGATATAAGGAATGATCTCCCGCAAGGGGACATCCCTTAATTCAATCAAGCCTAATGTATTGGGAACTTTTTGCATTGTAAACAATTAAACTCAAACCATCAGCACTAAACTCAATGCCATCACAGCCATACCGGCTATCAAACCATAGATTGCCACATGATGTTCACCGTATTCCTCAGCAGTGGGTAATAGTTCATCCAAAGAAATAAACACCATGATACCCGCTACTGCAGCGAAGATAAAACCGAGAACCGATTCAGCAAAAAACCATTTCAAAAAGAAATAACCAATGATGGCGCCAACCGGTTCGGACAGACCGGAAAGGGATGACAGAATAAACGCTTTTTTCTTGCTTCCCGTGGCATAATATATTGGAACAGAAACGGCCAAACCTTCAGGAATATTATGAATAGCGATGGCGATAGCGATACTGACTCCCAAGGTTGGATTAGTCAATCCTGCCATAAAAGTCGCCAAGCCCTCGGGAAAATTGTGAACAGCGATAGCAACAGCAGAAAACAAACCCATTCGCATTAATTTTTTATTATTTACAACCAAATTGCCGTAATTTTTGGTTTTCTTGATTTCGTGGGGGTTATCCATGACAGGTATTAACCTATCAATAACGGCGATAAAAGCAATGCCGGCAAAAAAAGCGATGGTTGTATAGGCATATCCGAGCTTATCCCCGTACTCTTGCATCAGTACTTCTTTTGCCTTGAAGAATATTTCCACCAAAGACACATATATCATCACGCCGGCCGAAAAACCAAGTGATCCGGCCAAAAACTTCGGATTGAATCTTTTGGACAACAAGCCAATAAAGCTGCCTATACCGGTTGCTAAACCGGCAAAGAGCGTCAAACCAAAGGCAAAAAGAACGTTGGATTCCATATGCGTTTAAAAAATTCAAACACAAAGGTAGAAAAAATAGTTTAAGAAAAAACAGCTAAAGGGTAGAAGAAATAGGCACTTATAGATTTTGATGATATAAATAACTAAATATCTTTATAAACGTGTTTCTGATAAAAAAACTGACGATTTGCCATGTACTACAGCAAATCGTCAAATCATAAATTAATTCGTAGATATCTTAAAACTACCCAACTGCTTTGTTACCTCCGATATTCGGGCTCAACCACGTACTTCGAAGTTAAATAGCTGTTTTTGAGACAGTCCCGGCTTTATTTCATCTTATAAGCTATCACCAAAATCTTCTTTAAACTTGGCAAGTAATTTTTGAGGCCAATCATTTACAGGCTCCAATTTACCCATAAAGAAGCGCAGCACAGGCGGTTCATAGTTGAATTTCAAACCACCGATAAGCTCACGGTTATCATACAACCAAGTAACCCTGTCTTCTACATATTTGATTTGAGAAAGGGTAAATACGCGACGAGGAATAGCCAAACGAACCAACTCCATATCGGCAAAGGTTTCATTGCCATACTCATCACGCTGATTGGACATGGATCCACGTTCCATACCGCGTACACCTGAAACCAGGAATAAAGCAGCAGCCAAGGAGCCTGCAGGGTATTGAGATTGCGGTATATGTGAACAGATTTGCATGGCATCTAAATGTACGCCCAAAACGCCTGCCGGCTTGATAACCGGAATGCTTTTCTTGTCCAGTTCATCTACCAAATATTTGATAAAAGACGGACTTTGACGGATAATGCTTTCATCCAGTGTTTCATATAAACCCACTGCCATGGCCTCTATCTCGCGAACCGACATACCGCCATAGGTCAAAAACCCTTCGTAAAGAGGCACCAAAGCTTCCAATTCACGGTAGATTTCAATGCTGTCGGTTGCAATACCGCCACCTCTTGATGAACTAAGTTTCCGTGCAGAGAAATAGCACAAATCAGCCAAACCGGTCATGGTTTTGATCACGGTTCCCATATCGGAATCTTTAAATTCCTCTTCCCTTTCAAGGATCAGAAAAGCATTTTCCCCCAACAAACTGCAGTCGAGAACCAATCTAATCTGGTATTTATCGGCAATGGCGCGAACATCACGCAAGTTTTGCATGGAAAAAGGCTGACCGCCAATCAAATTGGTAGAGGCTTCCATCCGGATGAAAGGTATGTTTTTCGCTCCTTTTTGAAGGATTACTTCTTCCAATTTTTCTATATTCATATTCCCTTTAAAGGGATGGCTTGAATTTACCACGTAGGCTTCATCATACAGCAATTCCGCAATCTGCCCACCTTTGTCAGTGATATGCGCCATGGCTGTTGTGAAATGATAGTTCATCGGAACCAAACTTCCCTTTTTAACATAAGCCACACTGATCAAGTTTTCGGCTGCACGTCCCTGATGCACAGGCAACAAATACTTTTTACCCAACACATCTTCAACAGCTTTTTGCAGTCTGATAAAACTTTGAGAACCGGCATAAGCGTCATCAGCATGCATCATGGAAGCCAATTGGTTGTCACTCATGGCATTGGTGCCTGAGTCGGTCAACATATCCAAAAACACATCTTTGGTGTTCAGTTGAAAAGTATTAAAGCCTCCCTCATAAAGTGCTGCCAACCTTCTTTCGATAGGCACTAAATTTATTTTCTGAACGATGCGTGCTTTGTGTTGCTCAAGTGGTAATTTTTCTCCGCTGTAAAATTTAATTTCTTGCATGTCTATAATAAAACTATAACAAAATATGTATTTAAAATTTGATACTTTTCAAAAAGAAAGAGCGTTTGCATCACAAACACCCTGTATTAGCGGCGTTTCATAAATGCCCAACTGCTGCATTTGGATACTTCTAAAACACCTTGCTGTTTTTTAGTTGACAGCCCCTTCAAAGAATTTGGACTGCAAAGATATACTTTTTTTTCTTTTCGGGCACAGAAATATGGAATTTTATGATTTTATTGTTTATTGACTACAGAGTTCAACCAATAAATTTTCAATTTTACGCAGTGCCTGCCAGGAATTTCCATTGTAATTATTCACCATGATGGCAAAGACCCATTCCCGGTTATCATCTATGATGTACCCGGTATATGCCCTGACACGTGCAATGGTTCCGCTTTTCGCATAAACTTTTCCGGACAGAGGAGTCTTTTTAAGTACACCGGCTAAAGTACCTGTTTTCCCGGCGACAGATAAGCTTTTGAAAAACACCTCTTTGTTTTTGCTTTTTTGGTACATGTATTCCATAACCGATGTTAAAAAATTAGCGGAAACTGCATTGGTCGGACTTAAGCCCGATCCGTCAGATTGAAACAATTGATTGACATCCAATCCTTTTGATTTCCAAAAATTGCGAATCATACTTATGGAATGACGATTTGTCCCCAAGCCATAACGAAACAAGCTCAATGATTTGAATACCTGTTCAGCATAGAAATTATTGCTTTGCTGGTTTATTTCCTCGATGATTTTACTTAGGGGTTCTGAATAATGGGTGTAGATGGTCGTCCGCACAGCACTTTTGGCAGGAAAAGTATAATTTGAGGCAGGAATGGTAAAAGGTGATTTTGTAACTGTAACCCCCTGTTGTTCCAGCTCAAATTGAAAATCCTGGGCAAGCACCAACCCGGGTTCCGGTAACTCAGCTTTGACGACAAAACCCGGACTATTGGCCGGGATCTCACCACGTACCGAGCGATTTTTACTTTTTGAAGTGCCGTAAAAATAAGCACTGTCAAAAGTAATCCTGCTGCTCATCAAATTATTTTCTATCATCAAATTCTCAATTTTCGGATTGATATTGATGATCTCAGGCGTAGTACCAACTGCCCCCGATTTGAAAGTAACGTTTAAAGTATTGTCACGGTAGGCGATGGCGTAAATACCCGGCGCATAGTAGTTTCCAATATCATCCCATGTCCATTTGGGGTTGGGACCCTCGCTATCGAAGCGGCTTTCATCGGCAATGATGCTTCCATTGATTTCAATGATACCTGCCGCTTTTATTGCATTGACCCATTTTGATAAAAACTGCCTGTCTCCCATTCTTAAAGAGCCCAATGTAGGATCACCGTTTCCGATGATGTATAAATTGCCGTTCAACACACCTGATTGGTCTATGTTGCCATCATATGCAAGTAAGGTTTTGTATCGATAGTCGGCTCCCATCAACTCCAAGGCGGTCGCCGTAGTCAGGGCTTTCATGGTAGATGCCGGAACAGTAGCGTGATTGGGCCTTTGCTGATACAGTTCCTCACCTGTTTTTAAGTCTTTGACCAATATGCTGATATTGGCATTTTGCATGGATGGCTCATTGATAAATTTATCAATGGGATTACTTGCAAAAACAGAAAGGCTTCCTATCAGAAGCCCCGTCATTAAAAAAAGTCTAAACATTTTATTCATCAAGGGGAAATTAAAATCATCTGCAAATTTAAGCATTTCCAATGAATTCTCCTTGAGGCAGACACTGAAATTCTTCTAAAAAACCCTCAGCTATGCAACATAACCAAAGGTTTTCTATGATTTTAATACATTCCAAAATTCCTTCTTAGAATGCAAAGGAAGGGCTGTCTCAAAAATAACGTGGTTACTGAGCGAAGTTCGAAGTGCAGCAGTTGGTACTTACGAGACACCGCCTTTTGTCGTTTGTTTTTAAGTTATTGTTCTTTAATTATCCTCATTGTATTAATGTCTTCCCCTATCTCTGCACGCACCATATAGATACCGGCAGGCAGGTGGGTGAGGTTGATTTCACGTATATCACCTGCGGCTTGGGTTACGACTGCGCCGTGTATATTGTAGATACGAACGGCGGTAACCGCTTTCTCAGCCTGTATATGCAGGATGTCCCGCACAGGGTTAGGATAGAAAGTAACGGTATGGGCGACGAGCTTATCTATACTTGTTACGGTAGGCTCTATTTTCACTGTATCCTTAACAATAGTACCGTTGGCATAGCAGATAGCCTTTTGAGTGGGATTAAATACCGCTCCTTCAGGCTCGATAATCTGACAATTATCAAATTTTATTTCTTTAAATCCATAGATTGAACCATTGCTAGTCCCCTTCGCCGTTACAGCAGCATTATCAAAAATAAGTGTCTCATAGCCGGTACCGCGAATACCGTACATGGGACTTGTAACATTTACAGTACAATCTTTAATCGTAAGCGTGTCTGAAGCACAATCAACATTTATCCCAAAATCATTGGTACGAGTGTTTTCTATATTAAGCGTACCGCTACCTTGAATGGTGCTATTGTTGTTGACATCTATAAGTGACCAGCCGTTAGCTGTCAGATTATTTTCGCCGACAACCTCTATCATAAGTCCATCAATGCTCGATTTAATTATATTTAGATCGCCTGATTTATTAATCATAACATTATCGAGAGTAAGAGTTTGGGTATCAGGGTTATAGCTTGCGGTACCTGCACTTACGCCGGGGATAGCGCTTAGGTTGTCCTTATTGGCACTGGTTACCTGTACGCCACAAATCCAAAGCTCGTAGGCAGGTAAGTAGTAGGTGGTGCCTATTTCCGGATTACCGGTGAAGGTGCCACCCGTTCCGGCAAACATATTAAGGTTCCAATCCGTTGCACCCGTTGCATCTGCATTAGCGGGAATACTCCACTCCGGTCCGGGACCTGTAGTGCTTAGCTTAATGCCTGTACAGTTTTCAAACATGGACCGGTAACAGGAGATAGCCAGTGTCGTAGCCGGTAGCTCCGGCAGACTTGTCAAGCTGGTACAACCGGAGAACATCTCGTTATAGCAGAATGGATTCAGCGTCATGGCCGGCAGTTCCGGTGGTGCAGTCAGCCCCGTACAGCCCGAGAACATGCCGTTGTAACAGCCGACGTCCAGCGTCATCGCCCGTAGCGCCGGCACGTTTGTCAGGCTCGTACAGCCGCTGAACATGTTTTGGTAGCAGGTAGGGGCCAGTGTGGTTGCAGGCAGTTCAGGCGCCGTCGTCAGTGCCGTACAGCCGTAAAACATCTCCTTGTAGCAGGAAGAGATCAGCGTCATCGCCGGCAGCACAGGCGCTTGCGTCAGAGAGGTACAGCCTTCGAACATTTCCTGATAGCAGCCGCCGGTAACTGTTGTGGCAGGCAATGCCGGTGCGGCAGTCAGTCCCGTACAGCCCATGAACATACGAACATAGCAGTTGTTAGACAGATTTGTCGCCGCCAGTTCCGGTGCACTGCTAAGTGCCATACAGTTTTTGAAGAGGTTCGAAAAGCAGTTGGCGGCCATTGTCGGATGGTTGCCGGCTTCCACTATCGTGTAGTCAAGCAGGGTCTCGATGTTACCGGAGCAGGCAACCGATGCTGTATCGGCGTCAATTATCCAATAATAGAGATGGCCGCCGGTGATGAAGGTGTTATTTTTCCCGCGGAAGTAGAGACGGAACTCGCCGGCACCGTTGTTCGCTGCAGTCGCGCCATCCCTGGTAAACGCATTCCAGTTTGTTGCATCGGTAGAGTAGAAAAGCTCTCCGTACCACGACACCGCGCTCGGCGTGATCTTGAAGGTGTCCGCGCTGGAAAAGGTGAGATAGGCATCCGAGACCGGAGGGGCCTTGGCTGTCGCCGTTGTGTCCGCGTCGGAGACGGTGGCCTCGTATTCCGTGCCGCCCGCCGTGAAGTCATAGTTATCGTTGGGCAACCAGAGGTAGAGTTTGCCATCGTTGTCAGCAAAGAGGTCGTTTACGCCGTAGGTACCGAGTGATGTAACTACGACAGTTGCATTGGGCGTAAGTTCCGGTACTGTTACGCACCAGACGCGCGCCGTGCCGTTGCTGGGCGCGGCCATCGCAAAGTCGCCGTCTATGCGGATGGAGCCGCCGGTGAAGTGGTTCGAGCCGGAGATGTCCGGCGCGTTGCCGGTATCGCCTTCCTCCACGTTGCCAAGGCCGCCGCCGACGCCCGGTGCGCCGCCCGCGCCGCCGATTGCGAAAACCGTTCCGCCGGAGACGGATAATGCCGCGCCCGCGCTGCCGGCGAGTTGCTGTCCGGTGCCGCCGCCGATGCCCGCGGCACACTTGCCGCCGGTCGCGATGACGTGGCCGCCGGAAATCGTGACGCTGCCGCCCGTTCCGGCGGTGCCATCGGGATTGCTGTCGTTGTTGCCGCCGCCGATGCCCGCGCCATATTGTCCGCCGGTGGCTGTGACGGTGCCTCCACTGATGTTCACCGTGCCGCCCGCGTCGCCATCGCCGCCGCCGATTCCCGCGCTCCAATTGCCGCCCGTTGCTGTGACGGCACCGCCGGAGATATTCACCGTTCCGCCGTCGTTACCGGCATAGCCGCCCGAACCAATGCCCGCGCCCATCTCGCCGCCGTTGGCCGTCACCGTGCCGCCGTTGATGGTCACCGTGCCACCGCCGCCACCCCCGCCGCCGCCGATTCCCGCACCGAAGAACTCACTGCCGGTGGCCGTCACGATGCCGCCGTTGATGGTCACCGTGCCGCACGCGCCGTTGTTGCCGCCGCCGATGCCCGCGCCGTACTCGCCGCCGGTGGCCGTCAGCGCGCCCGCGTCATCGCCAAGCGCGCTGGTGATGGAGAGCGTTCGCCCCGCAGAGACTTCAAGGCCCGCGCGGTTGTTTCCGGACGTCAGCGTATTCGTCCCCGCAAGAAAGAGCGAGACATTGGCTCCTGATTCCAGCGCGAAGGGGCACTGCTGGTTGCCCGTTGCAGCGAGCGTCAAGTTCGAGAGCGTGACCGTGCTCGTTACATTCGACGCGACGACGACGCACACCTGACCTGTCGTGTTGGTGCCCGAAATGGTGAACGGCCCCGCGTTCGTAAGCGTAAGCGTTGGCAAGACATACGACCACCCCTCGCCGCTCGAGCCGGCTTCATCAAGCTCAATTCCGTTGATAGTCACACCGACGGACGTAGCCGACGGTGTGTAATAGTAGTCAGTACCAATCTCCGGGTTGCCGGTGAAGGTGCCGCCGGTGCCGGTGAGCATTTTTTCGTTCCAGTTCCACGCGTCCGAAGCATCTGCACCGTTCGGGATGCCCCAGGTTTGGCCTGTTCCATTTTCATACAGCGTGATGCCCGTACAGTTTTCGAACATGGCGTTGTAGCACCATTCGACCAAATTCGTAGCCGGAAGCTCCGGCAGACGTGTCAGACCCGTGCAGCCCTTGAACATGGAGTAGTAGCAGCGCGAAGCCAGCGTTGTGGCAGGCAGTACCGGTGGCGTTGTCAGGCTCGTACAGTTTTCGAACATGGCGTTGTAGCACCAGCCAATCAGATTTGTAGCCGGAAGCTCCGGCGCCTGCGTCAATCTCGTGCAGCCCTTGAACATTTCCGCGTAGCACGCCCAGCCCAGCGTGTCGGCAGGCAGTGCCGGTGGTGTTGTCAGGTTCCTGCAGTCTTCGAACATGCCTAAGTAAGAGATGTCTGCCAGCGAGTCGGCAGGCAGCGACGGTGCCTCGGTCAAAGCCGTACAGTCTTTGAACATATTTTGGTAGCAAGCGAAAGCCAGCGTTGTGGCAGGCAGCTCAGGGGCTGTTGCTAGTACTATGCAGCTATCAAACATCTGCTCATAGCAATTACCGGTCATCGTCAGTGCCGGCAGTTCGGGTGCCTGTGTCAGCGAGATGCAGTCTTCGAACATGGAGCAGTAGCAACGGCTTTCCAGTGTCGTGGCAGGCAGCACCGGTGCCTGTGTCAGCGAGGTGCAGCCCTTGAACATGGAGTCGTAGCAGGTTGATCCCAGCGTATCGGCAGACAGCACCGGCGCCTGTGCCAGGCTTGTACAGCCTTCGAACATGCCTTGGTAGCAGCTTCCGGCAAGCGTCTGCGCCGGCAGCACCGGCGCCTGTGTCAAGCCCGTGCAGCCTTCGAACATGTACTGGTAGCAGAAATTGGCAAGCTCTGTTACCGGCAGCACCGGTGCTTGCGTCAGTGATGTGCAACCGCGGAACATGTCGGCATAGCAGAAATCGAACATCTTGATCTCCGGCAGCGCGGGTGCTGCCTTCAGACCCGTGCAATTGCGGAACATGCCGAAGTAGCAGCCTGTATTCAGCTTCGTCGCCGTCAGCGGCGGGGCACTGACGAGCGCCGCGCAGTCCTTGAAGAGGTTCCCGAAGCAGTAAACGTCCATCTCCGGATGTTCACCGGCATCAACCTTCGGATAGTCGAGCAGGGCTTCGAAACTGCCTGAACAGGCAACCTCCCCGGCGGCATCTATTACCCAGCCGGGCTTATTATAGCCGTTAATGCGGGTGTTGTTTGTCCCTCGGATGTGCAACGTGTATGTGCCGGTACCGTTGTCCGCCGCAGCCGCGCCTGTGATGGTAAAGGATTCCCAGTCCGTCATGTTGGTAGAGTAGAAAAGCTGTCCGTTCCACAACACTTCGCTTGGTGTGACAGTAAAAGTATCCGTACTTAAGAAGGTAAGGCAGGCCGGCAACGGAGTGTAGTAGTAGTCGGTACCGATGACCGGATCGCCGGTGAAGGTGCCACCCGTGCCATTGAGCATGATAAAGTTCCATTCCTTTGCGGGTTGCGCGTTGGCAGGGATTCCCCATGTCGGACCTATTCCGTCTTCGTAGAGCGTAATGTCTGTGCACTCCTTGAACAAGCTGTGGTAGCATGCAGCGGTCAGATTTGTGGCCGGCAATTCCGGCAGGCGCGTGAGTGCCTCGCAGTTCGCGAACATGGAGTTGTAGCACCGCACGGCCAGTGTCTTGGCCGGCAGCGCCGGTGTCTCTGTCAGACCTAAGCAGTTTTGGAACATGCGTACGTAGCATTCTTCGGCCAGCGTCTCGGCCGGCAACGCCGGAGCGTTCATCAGGCTTGTGCAGGTATTGAACATGTCGAAATAACAACCCTTCGCCAGCGTTGTGGCGGGAAGCTCAGGAGCACTGATCAAGGCTTCACAGTTGTAGAATAATCTGTAGAAACAGAAGTCTTTGCCGGCAAGCGAAAGTGTCGGGTTATCACCATCGGTAAGTGTCATGATATTGCCCGAGGCTCTTATTTTTCCTGACATTACAAATCTGGCATAATTATCAATGCTCCCATGGTAATTTCCCTTGAAAAAGACGCTATCACCTGCCGCAAGATTAATATCCGTACCAAAGGTGTAGGCAGTCCAGTTGATACCGTCCGTGCTTGTCTGAATATCGGCGGTAATACTGCCGGTTACACTTAATTTTACATGACCCGCTTCATCGGCGGTAAAACAGAGATAATCAACTTGGGCATGTAAGCCGCTTGCTCCTATCAGCAGCAGGAGCGTCAGGCATAGAAGCCTGAGGGTGGTTTTTTTTGGTTTCATAGTGTTTGTGTTGAGTTTAAAGTTCTAAGTTTATAAAGTTTACTGTTTTTGTTTTTTTATTTTTTGCAAAAATACGAAAAGCAGGATTTCAAGTAGTGGCTAAACAACAAAAAAGAGTGGCTAAACAACAAAAAAGCTAATTTGACAAGTTTGTTTGTTTCCAAACAGAGGGTTGGACACCCTCTTTGGCTTTAAACTGACGGAAAAATGTGCTTGTATCGGCGTAGCCCAAGCGAGAGGTAAGTTCTGTCATTGTTGTTTTGGGGTTGTTAGTTATAATCCGTTTTGCTTCCTCTATTCTTAAAGAATTGATCCACTGACGGAAGGTAATACTCATTTCAGAGTTGAAGTGGGACGACAGGTAGGTGCGATTAGTTCCTAAATATTTAGCCAAGTCATCAATGGTAATACCCGGTATCAAAAAAAGCTTTTCTGATATCCACGACTCCATGGTTCTGTCGACATTGGTACCGGATATGTCTTGGTTTATAATTTCGGTTGTAGTGTCGGACACTGAAAGTGATTGTTCATCGTTGGTTTCTTCTGCCATCATCGGCATCTCTATTATTTCAAACTGCCACGGATAGTTGAGCAATTTTATACCGAAAAATGTATAAAAACAGAGCAAGAAGAGATTGAAAATAACACTTATTTCAAAATTGGGATATTGGGTGGTAATAAGAGCAAGCACACCAATCCCAAGTGCTCCGTAAAACGCTATGGCAATCCAACGCATACGAGCCGCAATGTTGTCCGAATAGAAATTATCCATCACTCTGCGGAACGCACGGTAGTGGCGTGTAAAGTAGACTGTAAAGTACACAAGTATAATGCAATATGTGGCACCAAAACTTAACAGGTAAACCGAAATCGCAACAGCCGATTCCGGCAACAACAGATAGCCTACCACAATCGCAACAACATACAAAACAATAGCGACTATCTGACATATTAGTGATTTTGATTTAATACTTTTAGGGTCAAGTAACATTACGCAGACAAGAGTAAGTATAAACGCCTGTGTTACTGAAATCGAGAGTGTTATTATTTGTGTAAGCAAAATGTCTTGACTTGTCGCATCAGCAGTTTTTCCGGTATGATCAAACAGTTCTACTAAATTTCCTATAGCAACACAAAAGAAAGCCACAGCCAACAGTCGCTTCGCAATACGGTAGTTGCGCATCGCCGCCCTATTTTCGTTAAATTGTGTAAGAAAAAGCAATCCGAAAACAGAAGTAGCCACAAACAATGCTACAAGTGAATAGTAATAGAGTGTTGCTGTCATCGGTTAATTGTGTGTTTCTTAATCTTGCGCGCTACATGATATTTTTTATCAACCTGAGATACAAAGGTATAAAAAATCTGCTTTTAATAAAACTTTAGCATGTTTATATTGAACTTGGGACTTTACCCCAAACCCCAGCCCCGGATGATTAGTTACAACACTTTCAATATAGCAAACCAAAAAGCCAAAGCGGAATTTTATTTGCAAAACCAATTTCTAAATCATCCAAAGCTAAATAAGCATCCGGCAAACCCATAATTTGCTCTCTGCCTTTATTTTTTCCACCCACTTCAAAATGATATTTTTGATTTATCAAAAAATCTGTCTCTTTGGAAAATTCAACGGTCTCAGTAACATTTAACTGATTACAAAAAAATGTTTCTCTTATATTTCCAAGGTCCGGCTTGCCACTAAGCGCAAAAGCGTAGCATAGATTGGTATTTCCTAAATAAATTTTTTCCGGTTTTGTCAGTGTGCTGAAACTCTTGGATTTTTCTTGCAAGGTTTGAATGGCTTGTGCTTTTTGTAAAAAATGAATATAAGCAAGCAGACTGTTTCTGCTCACACCTACGTCTTGACTTAACCGAGTGATATTCGGAGAGAAAGGAACCATTGTAGAAATGATGTAAAGCAGCTTTTTTACCTTATCAATGGATGAGAAATCAATTTTTTCTACCGTAGGCAAATCAAATTCAAGAACAGCATTAATGGTTTGAGCCAATTTGGGCAAATAGCTCTCTTTACCTTCTAAATAGTAGGGATAATACCCAATTTGCAAATATTCGGAAAATAGGGGCAAAATTTTAATTTGGGAGGTGATGTTTTGAGCAATTTCAACATGATTGGTCAAAATTTGCTCTAATGTATATGCTTCAATATCAAGTATTTTCTCACACTTTAAAAACTCTCTAAAAGACATTCCCGGCAGAAAATACTGCACAGCTCTTCTACTCAAATCGGCCTCGCCTTTTGAGATTTCTAAAATAGACGAGCCTGTAAAAACAATTTTCAGTTCAGGGAAACCATCGTATAAATTTTTAATTTCCCTTGACCACGTGGCATATTTGTGTACTTCATCGAGCACCAAAAGTTCGCCGCCATTCTGCACAAAACTTTTACCTAATTCATACAGCGATTTTCCGCTAAACCAAATATGGTCCAAGCTGGCGTATAATGTTTTTTGTGGTGCTTTTCCATAATTCTCTTTGATATACTGTAAAAGTAAAGTGGTTTTCCCGCTTCCCCTTGCACCCAAAAGCGAAATCAACCGATTATCCCAATTGATTTTTTTGTACAAATACCGCTTAAACTGCGTATTTGTTTTATTTAGCTGTTGATAAAAAACTGTGTATAATGCTTCCACCTCTGACTATTTTTTTACAAAGATAGTAAATTGTTTTTTACAAACAACAGTTTCTGCCATTTTTGTTGTTTGTAAACAACAATATTTGATGTTTTTGTTGTTTGCAGACAACGATAATTTCAATGGTTCCCGAACTCGGGGCAGCCAAAAGAAAAAGAAAACACAAAAGGGGCTGTCTCAAAAGTAACTATTTAACAAAATCCATAAGGTGTCTTAGAAGTGTTCAAATGCAAGGCACTGAGATTGAGGGCAAAGGAGCATACTGAAGTATATGACTGAGTCCGAATATCGAAAGTAACGCAGCAATTGGGCACTTATAAGACAACGCAAAAAAAACCTCAGCTACATAACATAACCGGGGGTTTTCTATGATTTTGATAAATTCCAAAATTCCTTTTTAGGATGCAAAGGGGAAGGAGGATTTTATTTCTTCTCTTCTCTTGGTGGGCGAGGCAATAAAGCCTTGCGTGACAGTTTGAATTTGCCTGTCCGGGCATCAATATCCAGGAGTTTAACTTCGATGATGTCGTTTTCCTTGAGTCCTGAAGTTTCCATACTTTCGATGCGTTTCCAGTCAATTTCGGATATGTGCAACAGACCTTCTTTACCGGGTAAAAACTCCACAAAGCAACCATAAGGCATGATGGATTTTACTTTGGCTTCGTAGGTTTCTCCGACTTCCGGCGTAGCTACAATACCTTTAATCTTTCTCACGGCAGCATCAATGGATGCTTTATTATTGGCGGCAATTTCAACACGTCCCTGGTCACCGATCTCTTCTATGGAAATAATTGCACCGGTTTCAACCTGCATGGCTTGAATAATCTTTCCGCCGGGACCGATGATGGCACCAATCATTTCTTTCGGAATGAACATCACCACGATGCGCGGAGCGTGCGGTTTCAAATCTTCGCGCGGCTCTGCAATGGTTTCTTTCATTTTATTGAGGATGTACATACGTCCTTCTTTGGCTTGATTTAAAGCTTTTTCAAGGATTTCGTACGACAAGCCATCTACTTTGATGTCCATTTGAGTGGCAGTGATACCATCTTTGGTACCCGTCACTTTGAAGTCCATATCACCCAGGTGATCTTCATCACCCAAAATATCGGACAATACCGCGAAATTCTTTCCTTTATTTTCAGAGATCAATCCCATGGCAATACCCGAAACCGGTTTTTTAATTTGAACACCGGCGTCCATCAAAGCCAGAGTACCGGCACAAACTGTTGCCATAGAAGACGATCCGTTGGATTCCAGAATATCGGAAACAACACGTATTACATAAGGATAATCCTCAGGGATCATGGTCTTCAATGCACGGAAAGCCAGGTTACCATGACCCACTTCGCGACGGCTGACGCCTCTGGACGGGCGGGCTTCTCCGGTTGAAAATGGTGGAAAGTTATAGTGCAATAAAAATCTTTCTGTTCCCTGATTCAAAGCCTCATCAATAATTTTCTCATCTTGCTTGGTACCTAAGGTGACGGTAGTCAACGACTGTGTTTCACCACGGGTAAAGATAGCGGAGCCATGTGCTCCCGGCAAACAATCAATTTCCGACCAAATCGGGCGAATCTCCGTAGTTTTACGACCGTCTAAACGTTTTCCCTCATCCAGGATAGAACGCCGCATCGCTTCTTTTTCAACTGCGTGATAATATTTGTCAATTAAATCTTTCTTTTCTTCGGCCACTTCAGGGTCCAGTGTTTCAATGTATTCTGCTTTTACAGCTTCAAAATTTTCAACCCGTGAATGTTTATCAGCATTGCAGGCAGTTGCCAAAGCATATACTTTATCGTAAGTTTTTTCGCGAATGTCTTTTTCTAATTCTTCGTCATTTTCCTCGTGGCAATACTCACGCTTTCGAGTTTTACCTACGTCCTCCATCAGCTCCAATTGAACCTTACAATGAACTTTGATGGCTTCATGCGCAATCTTCATTGCTTCTAACAATTCTTCTTCGCTCACTTCTTTCATTTCGCCTTCAACCATCATAATATTATCCAAGGTAGCGGCAACAATGATATCCATATCGGCATTTCCCAATTGCTCGAAAGTGGGATTCACAACAAACTCACCGTCAACTCTGGCAACGCGAACCTCGGAAATTGGCCCGTTGAAAGGCACATCCGATACGGCCAAAGCAGCGGAAGCAGCCAAACCGGCTAAAGCATCAGGCATGTCTTTGCCGTCGGCAGAAACCAACATTACATTTACAAAAGTCTCAGCATGAAAATCATCCGGGAAAAGCGGACGAAGCGCACGATCGACCAGGCGCGAAATCAAAATCTCATAATCCGAAGGACGACCTTCCCTGCGAAGGAAACCACCGGGGAAGCGACCGAAGGCAGCAAATTTTTCTTTATACTCGACTGAAAGCGGCATAAAATCCGTATCCGGGAGTGCTTCTTTTGCAGCACAAACCGTAGCCAATAACATGGTGTCACCCATACGTACCATCACAGAACCGTCAGCCTGTTTGGCTAACTTTCCGGTCTCAATGGTAATCTCTCTTCCATCACCCATTGTGATGGTTTTTGTAATTACATTCATAAAAATTACATGTTTATTTTTTAATACTTCTAAATGTCGGGCGCAAAGGTACGATTTAAAAATGGATTTTAACACATTGTGATATAAGGTTTTTCGATTTATTTTCTGTTTGAGGCACTCGTCGTACCTCTGGATCCATGCATATCATCAGGTATCAGCGTGTATACATATTGCGGGTTCAATCCCGGTTCTTCCCTGTGTGATACATAGATGACGGCCACCCGGCGGGTATTGGCAATTGCACAGATCATGCTGATGAACAAGGCTGCATTTTCATCATCCAAGCCTGTCGTCGGCTCATCCAAAATTAACAAAGGCGGTTGTTTGATCAATGCCCGCACTACCATGACAATGCGTTGTTGACCGTACGACAGCTGCATAAATTTTTTATCGCAGTAAGAATCACCCAGTAAATTCAACCATTTACGCGCAGTCTGTACTTGCAAATCCGTAGGTTTGACATATAAGCCAACCGAATCAAGCATGCCTGAAATGATCATATGCTCTACACTTTCATTCCGTCTAAACTGCGCCAGCATGGAGGGGGTAAAATAACCGATGTGCTTTTTTATATCCCAGATGCTTTCTCCGCTCCCTTTTTTACGCCCGAATAGCGTGATATCTTGCCCGTATCCCTTAGGATTGTCGCCGATAATCATGCTCAAAAGCGAACTTTTCCCGGAACCGACAGGACCGGTCAGTTGCCAAAACTCACCCTGACGAATTACCCAGGAAATGCCGTTCAGCACCTTTTTTTCTCCATAACTCAAAGAAACATTTTTAAGGCTGAACAGTGGATTTGCCACTGGTTCTGAATTGCTTAGACAATAAGGTAATTCAAATGATTGCTGTTGAATGTTATCAGTCTGATATTTTTGGGTAAAATCTTTTTTTTCATCAACCGACCGAATCTTACCAAATTCATCTAACACTATTACTGTACTGATAAAATCCAGTATATCAACTTTTCTATAAAATATTTGAATAAAAAGAGTTTCGTCCGCAATAAGAAATAGTTGTTCAACGATGTAAGCACGTGTCTCTTTGTCAACACTTGCGAAAATATCATCTAACACCAAAAAATCCGGTTTTTGACTGATCAAATACCGTAGCAGAGACTTTCTTCGCTGACCGCTCGACATGCAATGCAAAGGACTGTTGTTGTCGGAACGAACAACAAAATGATCATGCTTCAATTCTCTGTCAATGAGTTTGTCTATGGTTATCTTTGAAAACAACTCCCCTCTCTTCCCTTCCAAATCAACCAAATCTTTCAGCAAAAGATTATTGAAGATATTATCTGTAAGAGATAAAAAATCGGATTTATTTTGAAGATAAATACCAATATGCGGCATTGTATATTCTGATGTTTTCATTGTTCAATTCGATGCAACAACTGCAATTACAACTCCTGATTTGTATGTTTACGACGGACAAAAGTATATTGAAATTTTTGAATGCTAAAACAAAAAAAGGGGGTGTTTCATAAGTAAAGATGTCTCCGGATTCTGATGTGTGCTTTTACTGGTGTGACCGACCTCGTCCGATGAGCCGAAAAATAAGTGAAAACAGCGTTAAAAATCGTCCTTGTTTGAGCGAGGAACGAGCGAGTTTGGACGATTTAGCTGTTTGAACGCTAATTTTTCGAGCAAGGCGGGCGCAGTCTTGACTTTTTTTTGCTTCGTTTTTTTGTGTCAAGACAAAAAAATGAAGAGAGGTGATGAGATCTTTGGATTTTTTTTTTAAAAAAAAGGCTGTCTCGTTTTTTTGAGACAGCCCTTCAATTATACTAAACATTCTTTCTTAGAAGAAAAAACTCACGCTTAAACTTGTGACGGGTACATTAGCAATCGTCAATGCAGTATTTCCCGGAGAAACCAAAACTTCTTTAGTTGTTACTTGGTTAACATCCCAAAATTCTACAATTGCTTTTTGTTTAGCTCCATTGAGACCACGAGCTTCTAATGCAATTTCGCCACCTATCGCAATATTCTTGGTGATAAAGAAATCAACACCCACAATACCTCTTAACCCATACTCAAAATTATTACCCGGTTTGCCCGGTCCCCCTATAGTTTTTGTATAGAGCGTTCTTTCAGGAGCAGCAAGGTTGATACCACCATTCATAGGAGTTGCCGACGGCCATGTGTTTACGTCAGTGATGGGATTCCCGTATTGATAAGTATTTTTCTCATTCGAAAAGCCGATAAAAACTTCAGCACCAACATAACCTTGTACACGTGCTTGACCAATGCGTTTTTCTACACCACCACCCAATTCATAGACAGATTCTCTTTGCTTCCAAACATCCACTGTCTTGGCATTCGGATCACCGGCGAGGACTTGTACATCATCATCAATGTAATAGTATCTGTTAAAATTATTGGTACCAACGGTTAGTCTTCCTCTTATAGCAAAATCATTCTCTAAGAAATATTTTCCCATAATGTCTTGTCTGAAAGATTGGAAGTCAGGTGATATAGCAGGAACACCACCATCAAAGCTTACCAGGTCTGCTGCGTAGTCCAAAAACGGACCTGCGTCAATGACCAAAGCAAAATCTCCGGCTTTTGGTAATAATTCCTTGACATCCTTTTTTTGTTTAGCTTCTATGCCCTGAGAAAAAGCTGAAAAAGCAATAAAACTACTCAGTGCAACTAATAAAAATATTCTCTTCATAATTACTAATATTTTAAATAAATCTATTAACGAGTTAGCAATATTGATTTTACATCATCCTTTGTAAATCCTGCCATCAAATCATATTCTGATGATATGGCAGGAATAGTATAGAGTTCATAGGTATCCTCCGTGTCTGCTAACTTTACTACAGGTAATATTACTGCTGCCCTTATTTTAATGGGAAGTTTATTGGTAGCTTCTGTAAGAGGAGGACATAAGTGCTCGATTACAAGTTTTCCGGCGGTTCCAACATTTACAGAAAATACTTTGTCATTCTCGGTTTTCAGATTATTCTTAGAAATGGTCACGATTACCTCCGTACCTGCAGGTATTTCAATCTTGGTAGGACCGTTTTCATCTCTAATGTATTCGAGCTTTGTTTCAAACTTACCTGTTTCTGTCCAATTAAGTACCGTAGAAATCGGTATTGCAGCAGCTGCATAGGTGAAATTCTTAATGTAGGTGAAGTTTTCTTGAACCGCTAAGGTTTGCGCTCCTGCTACAGCATATATTTTTTTGTTGCTTGATGAAGATTGAATTTCATCGGTTACAAACTCCTCACATGAAATTTTGTAAGTTACAGCAGCAGCAATAGCTGGTAAAGAAATCGTATACTCTCCATTTTCACCAATAACAGCTTCAGCTGCGAATGTTCCGGTGGTACCCGTAATACCAAAATCGGCGTAATCAATTGTAAACTTAATTTTTGTTCCCACAGGAGCAAACTTCAAATCAGAATCTGTCAGGTCTGTATTGGCAAAAGCAATTCCATTAACAGTCGCTTTACCCAAAGAGGCAGTTGTTACAGGCTCTGTTACTTCATAAGGGCTGCATGCAGAAAAAGCAAAAGCAGCAATGATCGAGAAGAATAAGATTTTTTTCATAAACTGTTTTTTTTGATGTTAATTTTAAGATGACGTTAATCTGTGATTTTTGTGACAAGCACACTAATTATTTTATAAATTTTAACTAAATTTTACAAAAATCAATAAAATGAATTGATTGTCGCAAAGTTAGAAAAAATCAAGTTTATTAAAAAATTATATCATCCTGCCTCTTGCAATTCTCAACAATTGCACTTAGTTTTGTACTCCATTAAAAATTACAACCCCATGAGGCAAGATCCACATATCAAAAAGATGTTATTCCCTGAAGAGGCTCTCTTGCGTGAAATCGACCGCCAACCACGTCTTTCGGTCGGATTAGCTTGCGAGAATCCCAAGATTGAAACCAGGTTGGCTCTGACACCGGAAGGAGTCTCCATTGTTGTAGAAGAAGGGCACACAGTGTTGGTGGAGCGTGGAGCCGGACTGCCAATGTCATACACTGACTTACAGTACAGTGAAGCCGGTGCAGTTATCGTTGACAGTAAAGCAGAAGTTTTCGGTGCCGATATCGTACTAAAAATCACACCTCCCACCTTAGACGAACTTGCGCTGATGAAAAACGGAAAATCTATTTTTTCCATGCTGCAACTTTCCTATTTGTCGGCAGAAAGCATCAGGCTGATGATGTCGAAAAAATTAAACGCCATTGCTTACGAACTGATCAAGGACAGTCAAAAGGCATTTCCGGTTGTGAACACAATTTCGGAAATAGAGGGAAGTACAGCCATAGCCGTAGCTTCTGAGTTGATGAGTAACTCTTCCGGTGGGAAAGGGATTTTATTAGGTGGCATAGCCGGCATATCGCCTACTGAAATATTGATCCTGGGTGCCGGATTAGCCGGTTCGGTGGCAGCACGCAATGCTTTGGCATTAGGTGCGCAAGTCAAAATATTCGACCATGACGTCAATAAATTAAGGAAGATACAGCATTATCTTGGACAGCAAGTTTTCACATCAGTCATTCATCCTTCGGTATTATTTAAAGCGCTGACTACCGCAGATGCCGTTATTGGTAATTTGAGGTATATCAACGATTCTGAGCCGTTTATGGTGGCAGAAGAATTGGTTAAAACCATGAAGCCCGGAGCCATCATCATCGATTTGAGTGTAGATCAGGGCGGATGCTTTGAAACCTCAACCTGCAGAACCATCGATGACCCGACATTCGAAAAATATGGTGTTATTCATTATTGCGTGCCTAATATCTCTGCCAGGGTAGCACGTACCAGTTCCATGGCCTTGAGCAACATTTTCGCGCCTATGCTTCTGAAAATTGGAAACTCAGGCAGTGTTAAACAAGCTGTCCTTGAAAGTTCCGGATTCAGAAACGGTGTGTATGTATATGGTGGCATTTTGGTCAATCGCTTGATAGCGTCCTTTTTCAGACTAAAAGCTGATGACATCGGGTTGTTTTTAACGGGCTATTAATTTTTTCTGCTGATGCATTATGTCCTCACAAACAGTCAAGTATACTATCGATCAAGAAGAAGAAATGATTCAACAAGAGTTTAATGCCCTGTTGAATGATTATCTCAATTCATCACACCGCAAAAAAGTAGAGATCATTACGAAAGCATTCAATTTTGCCAAGAATGCGCATAAAGGCATTCGCCGCCGCTCCGGTGAGCCTTACATCATGCATCCACTGGCAGTAGCCCGTATTGTTTCAAATGAAATAGGCATGGGTTCAACCTCTATTTGCGCAGCACTTTTGCACGACGTGGTGGAGGATACAGACTATACGGTGGAAGATATTGAGAATCTCTTTGGAACAAAGATAGCGCTGATAGTAGAAGGTTTGACAAAAATATCAGGTGGTGTTTTTGCAGAACAAGTATCTGCACAAGCTGAAAATTTCAGAAAATTAATCCTGACCATGTCGGAGGACATCCGTGTTATTCTCATTAAAATAGCTGACCGGCTGCACAATATGCGGACATTGGGTTCCATGCCCCCTGCGAAGCAATACCAGATCGCCGGTGAAACACAGTATATTTATGCGCCCCTCGCCCATCGTTTGGGATTATTCCGGATCAAAAACGAACTTGAGAACCTCAGCTTTAAATACGACCATCCTGAAATTTATGCTAAAATCGAAAAAAGACTAGCAGAAGATGAGGTTGCCCGCAATCATTTCTATGAAAAGTTTACGGCTCCCATCAGCGAAAAGCTTGAACAACAGGGCTGGATTTTCCGTTATAAAGCCAGGATAAAGACTGTATATTCTGTCTGGAAAAAGATGAACGCACACAACATTCCTTTTGAAGATGTATATGATATTCTGGCGCTGAGGATTGTTTTTACTCCCAGGGAGGGCATGACCGAAAAGGATCAGTGCTGGATGCTGTACTCTACCATCACAGAAATATACAAACCGCATCCGCAACGCATCCGTGACTGGGTGAGTAACCCGAAAGCCAATGGATACGAAGCTTTACATCTTACGGTGATGGCGCCCGGGGGCAGATGGGTAGAAATTCAAATCAGGAGCGAAAGGATGAACGACATTGCCGAAAAGGGATTGGCAGCTCACTGGAAATACAAAACCGGCAATAATGACGAGACGGAATTGGACAAATGGATGAAAACCATCAAGGAATTGTTGGAAAATCCGGAACCGAATGCCATTGAATTTATTGATACGTTTAAGTTAAACCTGTTTGCGTCCGAAATATTTGTCTTTACCCCAAAAGGTGATATCAAAACCATTCCGCAAGGTTCTACTGCCCTTGATTTTGCTTTTGCCATTCACTCCGATATAGGTGAACAATGTATAGGCGCTAAGGTAAACAACAAATTAGTGCCGTTGAGTCATACCCTGCAAAGCGGCGATCAGGTTGAAATCATCACATCGAAAAAACAAGTTCCGAAACCGGAGTGGCTTGACTACGTCACGACTGCCAAAGCCAAAGCCAAGTTAAGGGCAATATTCAGGCGTGAAGAAAAGGCTGAAATTGCTGACGGACAGAAAAAAATTGAAGCAGCATTGGCAGCTATCAACCTGCCGCCCGAAAACTCCAATTATGTTAAAATCCTGAATCATTACAAAATTAGCACACGCAATGCATTGTACATACAGGCTGCCAGAGGAAACCTGAATTTGGAAGACATTCCCAAAGTTATATTCAAGCCTAAATCACAAAATGTATTTGCCAAGCTCATCAAAATCCCTTTTACCAGTGAGAAACAAAAAGAAGAAGCTATTGAATTAGTTCCCGCATCACGTGTTAATCGAGAAAAAACTTTCAAGCTGTCGGAAGAAAATGTTGGTAAAACTTATAAGTTCGCTGAATGCTGCAAACCTATTCCGGGAGATGATGTATTGGGATATGTAGATGAAAATGAAATCGTCATTGTGCACAAACGACAGTGTTCTGTTGCAGCCAAATTAAAATCCAACTTTGGGAAGAACATCATTTCGGTCAAATGGACTTTCCACAAGGGCTTGGTTTTCAAAGAAGTGTTGGAGATCAGGGGTATTGACAAAAAAGGTGTGCTGATGGAGATTTTACGAGTTATCACTGAACAACACGGAGTGGATATCAGCAAAATTGATATAGAAACAAAAGCAGGGATTTTTGTAGGAATTTTCCATATCAGTGTCCGCGACAAACAAGAAATTGAAAGCCTGCGTAAAAACATCAACAAAATAAAAGAAGTAAATTCTACGCAAAGGATCCAGATTCAGGGATGATGGTTACGGGTAGTTTAGAGACGGGATGCATCCCGTCTCTAAACTACCACCATTTTACAAATTCACAAAAAATATATACATTTGCATGCAATATTTTTTCATAGCAACAAGCGACCATTTCATTTACAGTCGTATATTAAAATTTAAAATTATTCCCTATGTCATTTATTGCAGATAAAATTCAACTTGAAGGTTTAACATTTGACGACGTACTATTAGTTCCCGCTTATTCAAATGTATTGCCTCGAGATGTCAGCCTGACAACCCGTTTTTCCCGTAACATTGAGCTTCGTATTCCCATTGCTTCAGCCGCAATGGATACGGTTACCGAATACAAGATGGCCATTGCCATAGCCCGTGAAGGAGGTATTGGAGTAATCCATAAAAACATGTCTGTAGAAGAACAGGCCAGGCAGGTCAGAGCAGTGAAACGTGCTGAGAATGCCATGATCTCAGATCCGGTAACTACGCACAAGGATGCTACAGTCGGAGATGCACTCAAAATCATGGCTGAATACAAAATTGGCGGCATACCCATTGTCGATCAGGAAGGTTTACTCGTGGGTATAGTCACCAACCGCGACCTCCGTTTTCAAAAAGACATGAATACAAAGATTGATGATGTCATGACCAAAGAGGGCATCATCACCACTTCCCGCTCCACCGATCTGGAAGCAGCATCCGAGATTCTTCAGCAACATAAAATTGAAAAATTGCCGGTAGTTGATCAAAACAACCGCCTGATTGGGCTGCTGACGTATAAAGACATCACCAAGGCCAAGGACAAACCCATGGCATCAAAGGACAGACGGGGACGGCTCCGGGTGGCGGCTGCAGTAGGGATTACAGCCAATACATATGAAAGGATCAATGCTTTGGTGGATGCCGGAGTGGATGCCATCGTTATTGACACAGCTCACGGACATTCCCGGGGAGTCATTGAAACTTTGAAAGAAATAAAAAAACGCTATCAGTCGATTGATATCATCGTTGGAAATATTGCCACGGCAGAAGCTGCCAAAGCATTGGCAGAAGCCGGAGCAGATGCTGTAAAGGTCGGCATAGGCCCCGGCTCAATTTGTACCACCCGTGTTATCGCAGGTGTGGGTGTACCACAACTGACTGCAATATATGAGGTGTCCAAAGCCTTGATAGGAACAGGCGTTCCTATTATTGCTGATGGCGGTATCCGTTATTCCGGTGATATTGTCAAGGCATTGGCTGCCGGAGCAGACACCATCATGGCAGGATCCTTATTTGCCGGCGTAGAAGAATCTCCGGGTGAGACCATACTTTTCAGCGGAAGAAAATTCAAAACTTACCGGGGCATGGGGTCGCTGGAGGCTATGGAAAAAGGCTCAAAGGACCGTTATTTCCAGGATATGGAAGATGATATTAAAAAATTAGTTCCGGAAGGTATTGCCGCCCGCGTTCCTTTTAAGGGAACACTATATGAAGTGGTCTATCAAATGGTTGGTGGTTTGAGATCGGGAATGGGCTATTGTGGTGCCCGCAACATCTCAGAATTACATCAGGCTAAATTTACACGTATCACCAATGCCGGTGTGATTGAAAGTCACCCACATGGTGTAATTATCACAAGCGAAGCCCCTAATTACAGCAGGAGCGAATAAAAAAACCTTAAAAAAGTCAATCATTTTACAACATATATAACTAGTTTGCGTTAGATTGTTTACGTTCGTAAACGAAAAAAATTATTAATCATTTGTTCAAGTAATGTTTCTATGAGGACACTTTTTGTTTCACTGTCTATATTATTGTTTTCCGGCTCGTTGTTGGCAAAAGATCCTGTACTGATGACCATCAACGGTAATCCGGTGTCGAAATCTGAATTTGAGTACATCTACAACAAGAACAACTCAAATAACGTATTGGATAAGAAAACGCTGGAAGAGTATGTTGATCTTTTTGTAAATTTTAAACTGAAAGTTGAAGAAGCCAAAACTCAGGGAATAGATACCACAGAAGCTTTCATTAATGAGTTGAAAGGTTACCGCGATCAGTTGACCAAGCCCTATTTGACCGATGCGAAAGCTGAAGAAGATGTTCTAAAAGAGGCTTACGAAAGATTGAAAGAAGATGTAGAAGTCAGTCATATCTTGATTCGTGTGGATCAACATGCTACCCCGGAAGACACATTGGAAGCGTGGAATAAGATCCAGGAAATATCCAAAAGACTACAAAACGAGGACTTCAGCGAAGTTGCCAAGGAAGTATCAGAAGACCAATCAGCGACCCATAACGGCGGTTATGTCGGATGGATCACAGGATTCCGCACCATCTATCCTTTTGAGACCATGGCGTTCAATACACCGATTGGTTCAATCTCAAGTCCGGTACGAACAGTAATTGGTTATCACTTGATCAAAGTCACCAACAGAAGAAATTCTCCGGGAGAAGTGTTGGTTTCACACATCATGAAGTTTACTTCACAAGGAGATGACGAGCTGAACAAAAAAGCAAAACATCAGATTGACTCGTTGTATCAGTTGGTAAAAGAAGGCGCCGATTTTGGAGAAGTTGCCTCTGCCAATTCAGATGATCGCGGCTCTGCTGCCAGGAATGGTGAATTACCATGGTTTGGAACGGGCAGGATGGTTCCCGAATTTGAACAAGCAGCTTTCGCATTACAAAACAAAGGCGACATCAGCGAACCTATACAATCTGCTTACGGCTGGCACGTCATCAAACTGATTGATACCAAGCCGATTCCTCCATTTGAAGATAAAAGAGACGAAATTGAACGCTTGATAAAAAGAGATGAAAGAGCACAAGCAGGCAGTAAGGCTTTCATCGAAAAATTGAAAAAGGACTATAAATTCAAATTTGCCAAAGGCACTGCCAAAGATGACTTTTACACACTGCTGCAAGACAGGACGTTGGCTGACTCTGCTTTCCTTGCTGAAGCTTCAGATTTGAAGAAGCCCATGTTCTCTTTTGCCAAAAAAACCTATAAACAAAATGATTTTCTGCCGTACCTGACAGAAAACCCCTTTTCTGACAAATCATCTCCTCAAGCTATTATCGATGAAAAATTGAATGAATTTATCGAGAAAGAATTATTGACTTATGAAGATTCTCAATTAGAAAAGAAGTACGATGACTTCCGCCTGTTGATGAATGAATATCACGACGGTATCCTGTTGTTTGAAGTCAGCAACGAAGAAGTATGGGAAAAAGCCTCAAGAGACACGGCAGGTTTGGCTGCCTTCTTCAAAAAGAACAAGGAAAACTATACCTGGGATAAGCCTCATTTCAAGGGACGAATTGTTCAATGCAAAACTGAAGAAGCTCTTCAGGCAGCAAAAGATATCATTGCCTCTCAGCCTAAGGACTCTATCGACAAACAACTTCGTCTTCTGAATGATAGCGTAGTGGTTATAAAAATTGAAAAAGGCTTGTATGTACAGGGGGATAATAAGTTTGTCGATCATTATATTTTCGCAGGCACTGATGAATTTAAGCCGGATGACAAATTCCCCTTTGTTGAAGTTGCAGGTAAAAAACTGAAAGACACTCCGGAGGAATATACGGATGTACGCGGACTTGTCACAGCAGATTATCAGGAATATTTAGAAAAAGAATGGATAGCTCATTTGAGGGATAAATATCCGGTTAAAATAAATCAGAAAGTACTCAGAAAGATTCAAAAAAACTGATTGTCAATTAGCTGTTAGATGCATACTTTCAAGCGTTTTTTGCTGATGATTTTATTCGGCTCTTTGATGGGATGTACTACGCGTACCCCTGATCAGAGCCGGGTGCCTTTATTGGAGGTAGAAGGTAAATATCTTTACCTGGATCAACTGGACGGGGTAATTCCTTCCAACATCAATGCAGCAGACAGTATTCAGTTAGCCGACAGCTACATCAAAAAATGGGTTACCGACGTTTTGTTGTATGAGAATGCCAAACGCAACGTAACCGATAAGGCCGAGATCGACAAACTTTTGGAAGACTACAAAAAATCACTTATCATCCATCAATACCAGCAAAATCTGATTCAGGAACGGTTGCGTTCCAACCCTTCCGAGGAAGAAATGTTTGCTTTTTATCAAAAATTCAGCGATCAACTTCTGTTGAAAGAAAACCTGATCAAGGGGATGCTGTTAATTCTTCCTACAGGAGCGCCAAAAGTGACTGATGTCAGAAAGTGGGTCCAGAAAGGGGATGTAAAATCTTTGGAATTAATCGAGAAATACAGCCTGCAACACGGATTAAGTTATGATTATTTTGCTGACCGGTGGATACCCGTAAACGAGATTTTAAAGAAAATTCCGGTTCAACAAGAGTCTTTAATCCAAACATTGAGCACCAACAAATTCTTTGAAACAAGTGACAGCCTGAAACAATACATGCTGAAAATTGATTCGGTGAGAAGAGTTGGTGAGTTAGAACCTTTTGAAACAGGAAAAGACAAAATTGCTTATCTCATCATGAATAAACTTAAAACAGAGTTTATTACCAACTTTGAAGATGAGCTGTACAATGATGCTGTACAAAACGGCACCGTAACATTTTTCAAAAAATAAGTCTTCCCCTGAAAGTCGCAAGATTAAAACATATGATAAGTACAAAAAATATATTGATGATACTGCTTGTTTGCTGTTTGTCTTTTGCAAATATCCATGCACAATCGAATAATATTATTGATGAAGTCATCTGGATTGTCGGCGACGAAGCAATCTTAAAATCGGAAGTAGAAGAGCAACGTATCTGGGCACAACGTGAAAGAGTACCCATTGACGGAGATCCTTACTGCATAATTCCGGAACAGATTGCCATTCAAAAACTCTATCTCCATCAGGCTGAGTTAGACAGTATTGAGGCAAATGAAAGTGCGGTTATGAACCAGGTTGAGATGCAGATGAACCATTACATTGCTCAAATCGGTTCGAAGGAAAAACTGGAGGAATATTTTGGAAAAAATGTGGCCGCACTGCGTGAAGACATGCGTACCATGGTGAGGAATCAGTCGATTATTCAGCAGATGCAACATAAATTGGTTGAAAACATTAATTCTACCCCCGCAGATGTCAGACGTTTTTATGCTTCTCTATCATCCGATAGCATTCCTACCGTTCCTACTCAGATCGAATTGCAAATCATCAGCTATCATCCCCGTATTCATCAGGATGAGATTAATGCCGTGAAAGACAGACTGAGAGAATTTTCAGAAAGAGTGAACAGTGGAACAACTGAATTTTCAACATTAGCGCGCTTATACTCCGAAGACACTGAATCTGCCAGAAGAGGTGGAGAACTCGGCTTTAGGGGAAAAGGACAGCTTGTACCGGAATTTGCCAATGTCGCATTTAACCTGACCGACACCAAAAGGACTTCACGGATTGTTGAAACCGAATTTGGGTTTCACATCATTCAGTTGATCGAAAAACGTGGCGACAGAATTAATTGCAGACACATTCTGATGCGTCCGAAAACTTCGCTGGAAGATGAACAATCGGCAATTCAAAAGATGGACTCGGTTGCTAATGCCATTCGAAATGAAAAAATGACATTTGAACAAGGTGTCATGCATTTTTCTTCGGATAAAAACTCGGCTATGAATGCAGGGCTCATGCTCAATCAGCGAACCGGAACTTCTAAATTTGAATACCAGGAATTACCCCCGGAAGTTTCAAAAACAGTGTACAATATGCGGGTTGGTGAAATTTCTGAACCATTCACCATGATAGATCCAGGTTCGAATAAGGAGGTCGTTGCTGTAGTGAAAGTAAGGTCGAAAGTTGAAACCCACAAAGCCAACCTGATTGACGACTATCAACTGCTGAAAAACTATTACGAGGAAATGAAAAAAGAAGAATTTCTTACAAAGTGGATAGAAAAGAAACAAAAAGAGACTTATATCAGCATAGATCCCGCCTGGCAAAACTGTGATTTTAAATATCCCGGATGGATTAAACACTAAGGCCCTTCCGTCATGAGTCACAAAAACTACATACTGTTCATTCTTATTGGCTCAATGTGGTTTTCTTTTTTTAATCTCTCTGCTCAAATCCGGCACAAAAGTTTAAGAGAAGAAGTACTAAAAGAACAACAGAGCACCAAAACAGTGACCCCCGAATCAAAACTAAAAGAAGCACCTGTCTCCCCAAAAACAAAAAAATTAGAGCCTTTAGAACCGGTCGCGCCCATTAAAACACCTTTCGACCAAAAAACAGCCAAATTAATTTACCTTGAAAATGCCGACAGGGGTAGTGTCGATCAGGATTTAAGACCGGATGTGCAAGTCCTGAACGGAAATGTAAAATTCAGACATGACGATGCCGTCATGACTTGCGACAGCGCTTATCTTTACCAAAAAATCAACTCTTTCGATGCATTTGGCAATATAAAAATCGTTCAAGGTGACACCCTCTTTGTTTATGGCGATAAGCTTTATTACGACGGGAACACAAAGTTAGTACGGCTCAGAGGCAAGACCAGGCTGGTAAACAGAAATACTACCCTAACGACCGACAGCCTGAACTACGACAGAACAACGCAGTTGGCTTACTATTTCACCGGAGGGAAGATAGTTGACCCGGAAAATACATTAACTTCTGTTTGGGGACAATATTCTACGGCAACGGAAAATGCACTTTTTAGCAATAAAGTGAAGTTAGTCAATGAGAATTTTGTAATGGACGCTGACACCTTGATCTACAACACAAAAACACATATTGCTGACCTGGTGGGAGACACCCATATCCTTTATCAGGATGAAACCGATATCTTTACCCAAAAAGGATGGTACAATACAGAAACTGAAAGGTCTATGCTGTTGGATCGTTCCTACTTGATAAATGAGGATAGTAAATACATGACGGGAGACACAATTTTCTATGATAAAATTAAAAATTACGGTGAAATCTTCGGCAAGGCTGTATTGAATGATTCCATTCAAAAATCATCCTTGTTCGGCAATTATGTGTATTACAATGAGGAAGATGAATTGGGTATTGCTACCGACTCAGCCTTGTTGGTTGATTGGTCGGCCGAGCATACTTTGTACGTGCATGCCGACACTTTAAAAACCTACAAAGATTCTATTTACAATGAAGCTGAGGCCTGGAAAAATGTCCGGTTTTACCGCGAAGATGTACAGGGAATTGCGGATTCATTGGTCTATTCTTCGCGCGACTCCGTGATGCACTTGGTCAACGAACCTGTTGTGTGGCAGGAAAAGCAACAATTTTCAAGTGAGACCATTCATATTTTTACTAAAAATCAAGAGGTTGAAAAAATCCATTTAGAACAGGCGGCCATAATCATCGAACAAGTGGATTCCGCATTTTACAATCAAATCTCAGGAAAAGACATTACGGCATTTTTAGACAGCAGTGAATTGAAACGACTGGAAGTAAACGGCAATGCTGAAACCGTTTATTTTATCAGAGAAGAACACGATGACTCATTGTTGGGGGCAAATCGCACCGAAAGCAGTTATGTGGTCTTTCATTTTAAGGATAAAAAGATGGATAAAGCAATCTTCCCCTCTGTTACAACGGGTAAATTTTATCCCATTGAAATGGTCACGGATGATTTTATGTACCTGTCGAATTATTTCTGGCTAGAAACCCATCGTCCTTTGTCGAAGGACGATGTCTTTAAACGTTTGCCGCCGGCATCCCGAACCGGAACAGCCGTCAGTGACGGTGCAGGTGCCAATCTTTCTCCTCCCGAAGAAAATTTGTAAATTGATGCCGGTTTATCCGCAAAAAATTAAAGCTGAACCACATGCTGAGCATACTTGAGGAATATTTGTATTACTTGCAATTTGAAAAAGGGCTGTCCAAAAATTCAATAGATGCATACAGCAATGATTTATCCAAGTTGTTAACTTTCCTTTCAGATGCCCATATTGACCTTGAAAAAGCGGGCCCGGAACATTTAAGAGATTTCGTCATAGAAATCAGTTCTTTGGGCGTTCATCCACGCACGCAGGCAAGGATTATTTCAGGCATCAAATCATTTTATAATTTCTTGATTTACAAAAACAAAAGAGACGATGACCCGACGGAATTGCTTGAAAGTCCAAAAATCGGTTTGCGCCTGCCGGATGTGTTGACTGTGGATGAAATCAACCGGATCATCGGTTGCATTGATCTGTCGAAGCCCGAAGGACAAAGGAACAAAGCCATCATAGAGGTGTTGTACGGTTCAGGTTTGCGGGTTTCCGAATTGATCAACCTTCAGATTTCCAACCTGTATTTGGAAGACGGTTATATGTTGGTAGAAGGCAAGGGAAGCAGACAACGCCTTGTACCGCTCTCACCCGAGTCAATTCACCAGCTTAAACTGTGGAATATTGACAGAAACAGCCTGAACATAAAAAAAGGCCATGAAGATTTTGTATTTCTGAACAGAAGGGGCGGCCAACTTACCAGGGCAATGATATTCACCATTGTCAAGGAATTAGCCGGACTTGCAGGTATAGAAAAAAAGGTCAGTCCGCATACCTTCCGGCACTCATTTGCCACCCATTTGCTGGAAAACGGTGCAAACCTGCGCGCCATTCAGCAGTTATTAGGGCATGAGTCCATTACGACTACAGAATTATACACACATATCGATATTCATTTTCTTAAACAAACCATACTCGAATATCATCCGATGCTGAAAGATAAAAGATGAAAGTCCGCTTTAATCTCGTTATATTGTTGTTTTTGTTGACCTCCGGATTTGTGAAATCCGAAGAGACTTTGGTGATTGGCAATGTGCGCAATAAAGCTGATAAATCTCCTGTTCAATCAGTCAATATCTATTTTAAAGACAGCAATATCGGAACTGTAAGTGACGAAGATGGTTTTTATGTTATCAAACATACAGGGCAAGAATCAACCCTGGTGTTCTCCTGCATGGGATACAAAACCCGGGAATTTAAAATCAAACCTGGTGAAACCACGGGTTTATACGTTGAAATGCGGGAAGATATGAATTTGCTGCAGGAGTTATTTGTAATGCCTGGAAAGAACCCTGCCCTGGACCTCATGGAGCGTGTCAGAAAAGCCAAATACGAGAACGATGCTTACAATGCCCCATTTACTTTTTATATTGATAATCAACAAGTGGTGTTGTTATCCGGAGAAAAATCGAAAACCCGTACACTCCGTTATTTCGATAGTCACCTGCAGGATCTGGATTCTGCCCGGGAGGCGAGGATTTCTTTTCCACTTTACCTGTCCGATGAACAACTGATCAGAACGGGTAACGCTACGCCGAAAACCATTCAAAAAACATCCAAGGCATCGCCTGAAAAACTCGATTTGATATTCGAACAACTCACCGGTGGACTCGCCGGCGATTTAAATTTTTACCACAACACCGTCATACTGTTCGGGAAACATTTTGTCAGTCCGCTTGCCAATGCATCCGGCGGATATTACCGCTTTTTTCTTATCGACAGCATAAACGCTGATACAGGAAAGCAATACTATCTGCGTTACAGGTCCAGAAACAATAAAAACCTTGCATTCAACGGAGAGTTATGGATTGATTCCGCTACCTGCGCCATGACTAAAATCGTTGCTGAACTTCCGCGGAGTGCCAACCTTAACTATATTGAAAACTTAAAGTTATCCGGAGATTACCAACAAGACGACAATGGATTCTGGATGCCGGGAAATACTACGGTGTCGTTGAACATGACCTATCAATTGCTGGCTGACAGCGCCAATCTTTCTCCGGAAATTTATATAGAAAAAAGGGAACGTGTGTCAATCCAGGAAGGTTTAACGGATACAGATGCGGATTTTGCAGGGTCATCATACACCAAAGAAGAGCTAGAGATAAAATTAGCTGAAATGAACGATTTGCCCCTGATGAAAACTGCCAAATGGATTGCAGATGGGGTGCTGACGGGATATGTGCAAGCCGGCAAGATCGATATCGGCAAACTGTATCAGCTTGCACGCCTCAGCGATATAGAAGGTCTGCGCTTCAGTGTGCCCCTGCGAACCAATGAGCACTTGTGGAAAAATATTGAAATTGGCGGATACTGGGGCTTTGGATTAAGAGATAAAAAACACAAATATGCAGCTTTTGCTTCCTACCGACTGCCTTTTCGTAAAAAAACAGTGATCAGCGGCGGTTACACCGATGATTTAAGACGCACTAATTACGATTATTATGATTTCCTGTTGCGTGAAAACCCTTTGCTTTCAGGTGATGAAGACATAGCCAACACCCTTTTTAGTTTGCGTTCTTCAGACAGGATCAATCCAAGAAAAGAATGGCACCTTTCTTTAACACACGATTGGAACAGCGATATCGAAAGTAAATTGATCATTCGCCGACATCAGTACTTTGGAAATGATGCCCTTCCTTTTATAAAAGACGATATGACTTTCTCAACGATGACACATCACTCGGCTGTATTGATCACCCGCTTTTCTTTTGATGAAAAAAGCTTTGAAGATCATTTGACACGGATTTATATCCCGGGTAATCGTCCGGTAATATATTTTAATGCAGAAGCAGGAAAAGTGAACTTCAATCAGTCAGCATATCCGTACGGAAAGATTGGTGCAACAATCAACCACCGGTACCAGTTTGACATTGGTGAATGGGACTACAGCATTCACGCCGGTGCCACCATTGGCGAATTGCCCTACAACCTTTTGTACATACCTTACGGAAATAAATCTTTTTACTTCAAACGATACAGCTATAACTTGATGAATTACATGGAATTTGCATTGGACAAGTATGTTTCCATGCACCATGAATGGATGTTCAACGGCATTTTGTTCAACCACATCCCCCTGATCCGCCTTTTGAATTTAAGAGAATTGGTTTCATTCAAATTTTTGTATGGAAGCACGGCGGATGTTCATAAAGAAATTCTGGATTTCCCTGCTGAAACAGGCACATTACAGTCTCCTTATATGGAAATAGGAGTTGGATTCACCAATATTTTGCGGATATTTTCCGTACAATCCGTGTGGCGTTTGAGCGATACGAACAATCCGGATGTTCGTAACTGGAGTATATTGGCGGGCGTCAGATTTAATTTTTAGTCCCGCAAAAGGTAAATTATAAGTTGGTAATCTGATAAAATCATGTAATTTTGTCCTTCTATCCTGTTAATTAAATAACAAGCAATATGCAACAACCTACTATTAAAATAGCAGTAATCGGCGCAGGGAATATGGGTACTGCCATCATCAAGGGGTTGGCAAGCAGCAATCAAACCTTTTCGTTCGACATTCGCGTTAGTGACGTCAATCAACTTGCCCTTGATGCCCTTCAACTTGCAGTTCCCAATATTACAACCGCCACCTCCAACGAAGTAATAATTAAAGATGCCGATATTATCATCCTGGCAGTAAAACCGTGGCTGGTTGAAGAAGTTGCCAAAGCCATCAGTCACAAAATCGATTACCAAAAACAAATCATCGTGTCGATTGCTGCCGGTATTGATTTAAAAACACTTGCATCATTTTTTGGTGACTTAGCCGTGTTGTTCCGGATCATTCCGAATACTGCCATAGAAATGAAGCAAAGTGTTTCCATCATTTCAAGCCATCAGGCGAATGAGTCGCAGCAACAGCTTGTCAGTTCGATATTCAGTTTGTTGGGAAAAGTTTTTCTCGTTCCCGAATCTCAATTGAATGCTTTGATGTCCCTTTCCTCTTGCGGAATTGCGTACGCATTGCAATACATTCGGGCAGCCATAAAAGGTGGTGTTGAAATGGGTATTGCTCCCCGGCTTGCCAAAGAAGTTGTTATACAAACTTTGCAAGGAGCGATTTCTTTATTAGAAACCAAGGATTCACATCCTGAAGTTGAGATTGACAAAGTGACGACTCCCGGCGGCATCACCATCAAAGGACTCAATGAAATGGAGGCAAACGGATTTACCAATGCAGTCATCAAAGGATTGAAAGCCTCCTATATCAGGTAATAAAAAACAATTCTTATTCTACGCAGGTACCTTTTAGTTGGATGACCACTTCGGGGTTCAAACCACCTCCGGAGATAGTCAGGAAGGCTTCATGAGTACCGGCTTGTGAAGGTTTATACCCTATGTGAATATCCCTGCCGGCCAACTTATTTACGGCATCCCGCTCCAATTGCTCCACAGAAACTGTAAAATAAGCCACATCCGTCCCGCTGAGCGCCACGCTTAAATCACCCCTCAAATCACTGGTTTTGATGTTTAAATATTTATAAGAAGCGGTGTTTTTCTTAGTAGCGGGAAATTCCAAGCTTTGTTTCACCTCACCGGAAATCATTTTGGGCAGCAAATCCGGGTCGCCTCCCATCACTTTAAAGCTGATGCTGTCGGTTGTTTTGGTAATATTGCTGATTGCCCTGTTGATGTCGTTTCCTAACCAGGTCAGCGGAGTAAATGATCCGGAAGTAAAGGCAGTCCCCGGAGTCGTTGTGTATCCTTCCAGGGGTTGCAGATAAACCCGCATATGACTTTCGGGGGTTTGCGTTGTTCCGGAATAGTTGTTTGGGCCATTATTTTCCCAGGCAATCTGGTCATAATCAATATGCCAGAAAAGCAGTCCCTCTGCAGGTAAAAAAGCATCCCATCCTGTTTTTTTACGATATTCCATGATGTAAAATTCCCTGGGGACAGGGTTCCCTCCATCTAAATTATGCGAGGCTGCAGATAACAAATAAGCTTGTTTTTCAGCATTTTCTATGGCACTTATTGACTGAACAAGCGGATACAGACTTTTATTGTCGGGAGCTCTTAGTTCCTCGGGGATGAGCCATCCCAGAAAAAATCTGTCGTAAGCAGAATATGCCGGCGGCGTTTTTCCTCCATTCAGGTAGGCCCTGAGTCCATAATATGCCAATAATTCAAGGTATTTTTATCTTCGAGGGTGTGATAATAATCGGGCATTCCTATAACATGCCCAAACTCGTGCGAGAAAGTACCTATCCCGCACATCGTTGAACCTGTGTTTCCTTTTAGCTCAGAGGTACAGGCATAATCATACACAATTTTCCCGTCAAATATAACAGGGTTTGGAAGACCTAAATAATTCTGTCCAGGTTGCACTGCCCATCTGTGTGGCCAAATAGAATTTTCAGGACCATATTCAGCTTCATTGTAACCTGCATAATAGATAAAAACATTATCCACATAGCCATCTCCGTTAGTGTCATAGATAGAAAAATCCACCCCCGAAGCTTTAGCGGCCTGACAAGCATGTACAACCATATAAGCCGGTTTTTCATCATCGCCGTAATCATCATTCTCTCCGTAGTAACTCATATTTTGGGGTAAAGTGAAAGGACCTATCACATCAAACTGCGGATTGAACTGTCCGTAACTGGAAGCTCTGAAGTAATCGCGTGCAGAACCGGTTCCTCCATTTTCACTGTAATTTTCCTGATTTAACAGCCGGTTAAATGCTTCTTGCGGATCAGGTGTCACAAAGCTCACATCCTTAAAGTTAACAAGGATCACCAAAGAGCGTGGCGACCCTATCCGTGGGAAGCCGGAGGAAAACGGGGCAGACGGAACAGCTTTGATTTTTTGTGGCTTTCGCAAAACTTCCCGATACAGACCGGTATATTTCAATGCGTCAGATAAAAAATTCCGATCTTTTTGCTCCCTTTTATCGGAATCCTGAGCAAGCTTGTCACTTGCTACAATCAAACCATCCTTATCCCTAACAGCATAGGTGTAAAGACCATTCGTGTCTTGTTTGATTATATACCCATCATCAGTTGTTCTGATTTTTCGGGATTCATCTCCATACAACCGTATCGTAAGTGTTGTCCCATCAGACTGCGTAATGGTTACGGGGTAAGGATAAGCAGGTACTGCTCCTGTTTTCAGAGCAAAACAGATAAAGATGACCAGGCAAAATATATGAGGTTTAAGCATTAAATTGAAATTATCGGATTAAACAAAATTTGAAAGAGCAAATTAAATAAAATATTATCGGATAATAAAAGTTTTTGCATTTTAGTTTGAATCTCTCTTCTTCATTTTTTTGTCTTGATACAAAAAAACGAAGCAAAAAAATCAAGACTGCACCTACTTCGCTCGATCTGTGTAAATTCGCTCAATCTGCATCATCCGTGTGCTACTCTTTCAAAGTCGCTATGTGAACTTCGTAGAAGTTCCACGTGCATAACCCTGTGAACCCGCAATCCGTGTAAATCTGCGCGAATCAGCGAGAGATTAACTCCTCAGTCTGCGCAACCTCGTGACCCCGCACCACGTACCCCGGAACACGTGACCCCGCACCCCGGAACGCGGAACACGAACCGCTCTTTCTCTGTAAGACCAGGCTTGTAAATACCTAAATTTGACTATCTTTGTGCTGGTTTTTATGCCCCGTTTTATAACCCCGCATGCATGGTTGAATCCATCAACACATGCGTTCTTTACAACAACTTGAAAACAATTTTTAACTAATAAATTATATGAAACAGTTTTTTAAAATTACACTGGCCACTATAGTAGGTGTCATTATCGCCACTATCTTGGGAATATTTGTATTATTTGGCATTTTGGGTGCCATCGCAGCTTCAGGAGATACAACAGTCAAAATGAAACCCAATACCGTGTATCAGCTCGATTTGACGGGTCAATTGGTGGATCGCTCACAAGATGATCCTTTTACCAATGCGCTATCGGAATTATCGGGGCAATCAGCCCTCGCTACTGTAGGATTGGATGACATCCTCGCGAATATTGAAAAGGCTAAAAATGACTCCAATATTGTTGGAATTTATTTGAAGGGTGGTATTCTTACCGGTGGTATTTCGTCCATCAAGGAAATACGGGATGCTTTGCTTGACTTTAAAGCTGATGGGAAATTTGTGATTGCCTATGCTGATAATTATCTTCAATCCAATTACTATTTGGCTTCGGTGGCAGACAAAGTACTGTTAAATCCTTTGGGGACGCTCGAATTAAAGGGACTGTCGGCAGAACTGTTGTTTCTGAAGAACACATTGGACAAAATCGGAGTTGAAATGCAGGTAGTCAAGGTCGGCTCTTTCAAATCGGCTGTTGAACCTTTTATCGACACAAAAATGAGTGATGCCAACCGTCAGCAAGTGACAGCTTATACCACATCCATATGGAATAATATTGTAGATGGAATTGCTGCAAATAGGAACATTTCCGCTGATCAATTAAACCGCTATGCTGATGAAATGATGGCCTTTCAACCCCAGGAAAAGTACATCAATTATGGCTTAGTGGATTCTTTGGTATATGTGGATGAGGTAGATAATATTTTAAAGAGCTACTGCGAAGATTATAAGTTGGTAAAACATAAACCCATGACCAAGGTACCATCAGGTAAGAAGTTCCAAAAAGATAAGATAGCTGTCATTTATGCTGTTGGAGGCATAGACGGAAATTCCAAAAATGATATTATCTCTGAAAAATTGGTGGAAACCATTGATGATGTTTCAAAGGCTAAGGACGTGAAAGCCGTAGTGTTGAGAGTCAGCTCTCCGGGTGGTAGTGCATACGGTTCCGAACAAATTTGGCGTGCGCTCAGCAATTTGAAAAAAGAAAAGCCTTTGATTGTCTCCATGGGTGATTACGCAGCCTCCGGCGGATATTATATTTCCTGCATGGCAGATTCCATCGTAGCACAACCCAACACCCTTACAGGCTCTATTGGCATCTTCGGTTTAATCCCCAATATTGAAGGTTTAAACAAAAAGCTCGGTTTGACTTACGACGGTGTCAAAACCAACAAGCTGAGTGATGCTCCTTCCTTGAACAGGGCTTTCAATGTTGAAGAAAAAGCATTGTTGCAGCATTATGTGAACAACGGATATGAGCTGTTTGTAAAACGCTGTGCCGATGGCAGGGATATGACGACTGACCAAATCAAAGCCATTGCAGAAGGGCGGGTCTGGACGGGTGAAGAAGCGATTAAAAACGGATTGGTGGATGTATTGGGCGGCATAGATGAAGCTGTTGCCATTGCTGCCGAAAAGGCCGGGCTCGATGCATACCAGATCAGGGAATATCCCGCCAAAGAAGACTTTGCCACCAAACTGATGAAAAGCATGACAAGCGAACTGGAAACCAAATGGATGAAAGCCTATTTGGGTGATCAGTATCAGGCTGTCAGACATCTGAAGGAAGCCTGCGAAATGCAAGGCATACAAGCAAGGATGGAGTATGAAGTAGTGTTCAGATGATTGCTGCTACTTCATCTCTAAATACACATTGTTTTCGGTTGCCAATTTGCGCATATTAAGCAGGGCATAACGCATACGACCGAGGGCAGTATTGATGCTGACCTCGGTTTTTTCTGCTATCTCTTTGAAACTGAGATTTTCGAAAAAACGCATGCGTACAACTTCTTGCTGCACAGCAGGAAGATAATTGACCATCTTGACCACATCACGTAAAACTTGTTCATTGGACAAGATGTCTTCTATGCTTAAATCGGAGATATCGGCATGTTGGAAAATATCATAATCGTAACTATCTGCCGAAATGGTGTTTTCGTTTTTTTGTTTTCGGAAATGATCTATGACTAAGTTATGGGCAATGCGGTTGATCCACGCCAAAAACTTGCCGCTATCCTGATAGCGTCCTTGCTGGATAGTCGTAATCGCTTTGATAAAAGTTTCCTGGAATATGTCTTCGGTAAGCTCCTTGTCACGCACAATCTGAAATATATAATAATATACCCTCGATTGATAACGTGTCAATAAAACTTCAAATGCCGCATTGTTGCCTTCCACATACAACTTAACCAGAATATCATCGGTTAAATGATTCAGTGTTTTCATTACTGCCTAATTATTGGTTCTTAAGCGTAATTATGTACAATAGGCATATAATTTTATTGTTAGACAAAAATATTGTTAGGGCTGCAAATATATGGATTTGTTCTCAAATTTCAAAGAAAAACCTCTAATTTTTGTTAAAAAAACGCTTTTAATGGTTGAAATACGCGGATTTTAGGCAAATACAGCCACTTCAAGGCCGGTAATCGTCCTTACTTTTTCCGCAATTTCATTCAATTCTGTCAGGGAGATTTTTTGTAAGCCTTTGGTCGGTGTTTCTCTTTCAAAAGTATAAATCATGACTTGCTTGGGTTTGATGACCTGTAGAGCTTCAATCCAGGCAGCTATTTCAACATCGGTTGTATTGTCAATGACACCGTCATGCAAGATGCCGCGTATAAACATGGTTTGAATGATCAAATTTCCCTTGAACTTTTTAAAATGTTCTATTTGCCATGCTGTGGTAAACGACTTATTTAAAGGGCGATTGAGCCGGTGTACGGTCTCATCTATCGCCGAATCAAATTTTAAAATATTCTGATCGACTTTGTTCAATGCCCTGAAAACATCCGGCTTGTGCATATGAGTCGAGTTGGAGAGAACACTAACTTGTGCTTTTGGACAATATTGGTCGCGCAATGCAAGGGTATCGTCGATGATGCCTTCAAAATCCTTGTGCATGGTGGGTTCACCATTCCCTGCAAAAGTAATATTATCGGGCAGCTCATGCGTTTGTACCATTTCCTTCAGCTTAGCTTCCAAAGCTTGAAAAACCTGTTCCCTGGTCGGGATAGGAGCCTCTTTTATCTTCGTATTGAATCCGCATTCGCAGTAAACACAATCAAACGAACATATTTTAGCATCCACAGGCAATAAATTGATGCCCAAAGAAACTCCCAATCTGCGGCTTTTTACCGGACCGAATATTATTTTGTTGAAAAGGATCATGTGGTTTAATGAAGTTAAGTAGTTCGTAGTTAGTAGCTGGTAGTTAGTAGCTGGTAGTTAGGAAGTTAGGGAAGTTAATGAAGTTACGAGGTTCGTGTTCCGGGGTCGCGAGTTCAGTCTTGGCTTTTGGCTTTTAGCTTTTCGTTCATCGTTTTTAGTTTTTAGTTCTTAGTTCATCGTTCTTCGTTCTTAATCATATTTTAAAAATCACTCTTTTCCCCAGTCGTTTGGCTAAGTCTTTTTTAATATTTTCAAATTCTCTCAGCTCCGTCATGATGGCATCTTCCAATTCGTGATTTTTAGCCTCGGCCGCTACTTTCAAGCTGATCAGTTTTTCCTTGATTAAGTCTGTCAACAGTTTATTTTTGTATTCATAAATCACCCGCGTGGCTAAATCACATAGTTTAAATTCATCAGATCCGGAAGAGAGCGTTATTTTGGTGTGTATCTTACTCAAGGTGTATTTTTCAGTGACCAAATCGGCTGTAAGTCTGACAACATCAGGATTAGAATGATAAAGAAAATACTTCTCCGCATCAAAATTTTCATCCCGGTAATGCTCCTCATATTCTTCGAGCATCTGTTGATGGGTTGGAGTTTTAAAAGTAAGCTGATTCAAATTTATCTCGTAGAATATAAAGTCTCCCGCTACAATTAACTCTTCCTGTTCTCCTTTTTCACCGAAATTTTTCTTTTTTTCATCATCATCAGCAGGCTTCAACATTTTTTTAGTGCCAAAGCGTATCAATGTTTTTAGGATGTTTTTTTCTTCCTGTGTATAATCACCTAACACACTGGTTTCAATAGCTTGAGAATGAGGCTTGGATGCAGGAACGGTTTCAACAGTTTTTTCATTCTTTTTCTTAGCTTCGGATCTTATCAGCTTATTAATTTCGTGATAGAGCATAGCCTCCTCAACGTGCAGCAGGTTACTACATTCCTTCACATACTCAGCCCGTATGATGGCATTAGGGATGATGGCAATGCTTTTAACTATATCAATGATCAATTTAGCCCGTTTGATTGGGTCTTTGCCCGCCTCATCAATCAGAAGATTGGTTTTAAAACGTATGAAATCCACAGAGTTTTGTCTCACATACGCAATGAAATCCACGGAGTTTTGTTTTTTGGAGAAGGAGTCCGGATCTTCACCGGCAGGGAGCAACAGCACCTGAATATTCAGTCCCTCTTCAAGGAACAGGTCAATACCCCGAAGAGAAGCGGCAATGCCCGCTGTATCTCCGTCATAAATGATAGTTACGTTTTCGGTAAAACGGTGAATCATCCTTATTTGTCCGGGCGTCAATGATGTACCGGAAGAAGAAACGACGTTTTCAATACCATTTTGATGCATGGACATCACATCTGTGTAACCCTCCACCAAAAAGCACCTGTCTTCCCTGACAATGGCTTGCTTAGCGAAATAAATACCGTACAGTTCATTGCTTTTGTGATAAATCTCCGATTCGGGAGAATTGACATATTTGGCCGTTTTCTCGGCATTCTTAAGGGTCCTTCCACCGAAGGCCACCACCTTACCGGAAATGGAATGTACAGGGAACATCAATCGTCCGCGAAACCTGTCAAGCATCTGCCCGTTTTCATATTCGGTGGTCAGACCTGTTTTTATCAGATAAGTTTTATTGTATCCTTTGCTGATAGCCGATTGGGTGAACGTGTTCTGCTCATCCAAACAATATCCCAATTGAAATTTTTGAATAATATCTTCCCTAAAACCCCTTTCCTGTAAATAAGATTTGGCGATTGCCTTGCCGTCTATATGATTGTGCAGCATGTTGGAGAAGTACTTCTGTGCGTAATCATTGACCAAAAACATGCTCTCCCGGTCGTTGCGAATAGCCTTTTCTTCATCCGTCAATTCGCGCTCTTCAACTTCAATGTGATATTTTTTAGCCAAAAGCTTGAGTGCTTCATAATAATTCACCTGTTCGTGTTCCATAATGAAATTCACGGAATTTCCACCTTTTCCGCAACCGAAACACTTGAATATTCCTTTGGCAGGAGATACGGTGAAAGAAGGAGTTTTTTCGTTGTGGAAAGGACATAAACCAACCAGGTTGACCCCACGTTTACGCAAAGTCACATAATCAGACACTACATCCTGAATTTGTGCAGCATCCATGATCTTATCTATAGTCACCTGATCTATCATGTCATCTTCTGGTTTATCTCGTTTAAGCAGTTAACTATCCCAACCTATGTCCTCGAATTGACCAAAATCATCTTCATCATGTTCATCATCATCCTTGAAAAAATCTTCTTTATCCGTTATTTCAATCTCATCCGAATCCTCATCCCCATCTCTATCATTGCCCCCATCATCTTTATCTCTTAGTGATGAAGGTTCAAACAAAGGTTGGTGTTCCAATTCAATCAATTGATTGGATTCCTTATTGATTTCCTCCCACAGCATATCTTTCAGTGTCGTAATGCCTAATCCGCTTACGGAAGAGATAAAAACGGATTGAATATCTTGGGGTAATTCCGCTTGCATATGTTCCATCAATTCTTTATCCAGCATGTCGGATTTTGTAATAGCTAACAGACGCGGTTTGCGTGCCAAGTCCGGATTGTAAGTTTCCAGTTCGTTCAGCAAAATCCGGTATTCTTCCTTGATATCAGGACTATCCGCAGGAATCATGAAAAGCAAAATAACATTTCTTTCTATATGCCGTAAAAAACGCAATCCCAATCCTTTTCCTTCTGAAGCACCTTCTATAATGCCCGGAATATCAGCCATCACAAAAGAAAGATTGTCCCGGTAAGACACCACGCCTAAATTGGGGACCAAGGTAGTAAAAGGATAATCTGCTATTTCAGGTTTTGCTGCCGAAACAACAGACAACAAAGTTGATTTTCCGACATTCGGAAAACCTACCAAACCGACATCCGCTAAAATTTTCAATTGCAGTACAATTGTTTTTTCTATGCCTTGTTCCCCCGGTTGTGCATAGCGTGGGGTTTGATTGGTGGAAGAACGGAAATGCCAATTGCCCAATCCCCCCTTTCCTCCTTCCAATAAGATGTGTTCCTGACCGTCTTCGGTAATATCGCACAAGAATTTGCCGGTAACAGCATCATGAATCACCGTTCCGCAAGGGACTTCAATAATTTTGTCTTCACCGTCCTTTCCGGTACTGCGACTACGGCCTCCGGGATCTCCATTTCCAGCAAACACGTGACGGGCGTATTTCAGGTGAATTAATGTCCAATAGTTCCTGTTGCCCCGCAAAATGATATGCCCTCCACGGCCTCCGTCACCACCGTCGGGACCGCCTTTGGGTATGAACTTCTCCCGGTGGAAATGCCTTGATCCGGCACCTCCTTTACCTGAGCGGCAATAAATCTTGACGTAATCAACAAAATCCGACATGAAAGCGGGGTTTATAATGAAGCGCTAAGATAGTAAAATTTAGCTGATGTACAGCTTATAAAAAATCTGTCTCAACAACAAAAGAGTAAAACAGTATTATAGCGATGACAATACTTTTTCGATGCGTTCAAATACTTCTTCAACGGTACCCACACCATCTACTGAGACGTATTTATTGATGGATTGGTAGTATTTTTTGACAGGAGCGGTTCTTTTCCTGTAAACTTCAAATCTGTGTTTAACAACTTCTATTTTATCATCACTCCTTCCGGAAACCTGACCGCGTGAGATGAGCCGGTTTATCAATTCCTCTTCAGGAACTTCAATGTCTATCATTACAGATGTAGGCTTTCCTACCTTATCCATATATTTCTCGAACACTTTGGCCTGGGACAAAGTCCGTGGAATGCCATCGAAAACAATACCTTTACAAGTACCGTTCAACCTGCCTACGGCTTCAGATAACATCCGCATAACCATAGCATCCGGTGCCAAGTTTCCTTTGGAAATAAGGCGGTTAGCCTTTATTCCGTCAGCGGTCTGACGAGCAATTTCTTCACGCAGCAAATCACCGGTAGAGATGTGCGCCAATCCGTATTTGTGAATGATCAAATCACTTTGAGTTCCTTTTCCACACCCCGGTGCGCCAAAAATAATGAGATTTAACATGCTATTCGTTGACAACAGAGTAGAGTCCTTTCAGATTTCTCCCGTAACCATTGTAGTCAAGCCCGTACCCAACAAGGAAATCGTTGGGGACTTCCATAGCGACATAGTCTATCTTAATGTCCTTTTGCAATGCATCCGGCTTTAACAGCAATGTAACTGTTTTGATGCTTTTTGCGCCTTTGGCTCCAAGTGATAAAAGGATTTTTTCCATTGTGTTGCCGGTGTCAACTATATCTTCAACCACAACTACATTGCGGTCAACTACACTTTCACTCAATCCTATCACTTCTTTGATTTTTTCGGTAGAATATAAACCGTCATAAGATGAAAGCTTGACAAAGGATATTTCACAAGGGAAATTGATTATTTTCATTAAATCTGCTCCAAACATAAAAGCTCCGTTTAACACGCAAATAAACAAAGGGTTTTTATCGGCTAAATCCTTGTTAAGGGATTCTCCAATGCGTTTTACCGCTTCCTGTAATACTTCTTCCGGAACGGAGAGAGCAAATTTCTTATCTAAAACCTGAATGATTTCCACTGATTTATTTGTAAAAATTCTTGATGGATAAACTGCGACAAAATTAGTAAAATTTTAGTATAACAAAACCATTCTTGCTATGTTTTCTTGTTTGGAAAGAAATTTTGTCGGGATTTAAGCACAAATTTTAGCTGTATTTTTGCCGTGAACAAAAAAAATTCTATCTTTGCAGTCCCAAAAAATAGAATATTAACAATATAACACGATAGAACGATGAAAAGGACATTCCAACCTTCTAACAGAAAAAGGAGAAACAAACACGGATTCCGTGAAAGAATGGCTACTGCTAACGGACGCAGGGTTTTAGCAGCTCGTCGTGCAAAAGGAAGAGCAAGACTAACCGTTGCAGATGAAGGTCGTCATAAAATGTAATCTCATTTTCAATGATTAAAACATAAAAAAAGTAAGAATCATCAAGATTCTTACTTTTTTTGTTTTTAATAGGAAAATTCAATGGTCAACAGATATTTATCAGTTGTTTCTTTGACAAGTGAGTTCCCCCTGCTCATTCCATTCCTTCCATGCTCCGATTTTTTTGCCATTCAAATATTTTAGCTCATAACGTAGCGTGCTGTTTTCATCCCAAATCTTCCACAATCCGCTTTTTTTGTTATTCTTGTACTCGGCCTCGGAAATTAACACCCCTTGGTTATTGTACACACGCCATAAACCGTGAAATTCCCCGTTTTTATAAGAACGAATTTCTTTCGGCTGATTATTATCAAAATACATCACACAAGTACCATGTGGTAATCCATTTTTGATACAAATCTCTAATTTTAACGACCCGTTATTGTAATACTCCTGGTAATTACCGGTATAAAGTTGAGTTTGAGTAGCGTCTGTAAAGTAAACTTCATCTATTCGTACGACATTACCTACGGAATAGACTTGAACCGTAGCTGAGAGTGCGATCACGCACATTATCAACAAATTAATTACTTTTTTCATGGCTGAAATATTAATTGTGCAACATCTTTGAAACAGTTTTGTAACTATTTTGCAACAAAGGTATAACACTTTTTTAATATTTACAAGAAAAATCAATTATTTGGACAATATGTTACAAAAAATATGTAGAGACGCCATAGTATGACGTCTCTACATATTTTCAACGACACTATCCCAATATGTGTGAGTTTATGGGATATTCCCTGTTAGGCACTAAAATTCATATCCTGTCCAGGCAAATATGGTTGTCGGGCAACCTGTATTACCTCCTCCAATCTTAACATTTGGAGTTTCACCGTTGGCATTGATCTCCTTGCCTGCGTTGGGATTTGTTAAGGAATTGGTTAAGCTGATACTTGAAGTTAGGTCGCCATCACCTTTTTTGTCTGTTAAGTCAATCAAGTCGCCTGTTGCTCCGATGCCTTTTACAAGAGCATTGACGATGGTAGCTTTTGCACCGCGACGTACCTTGATAACATCTTGCATTTGCGTAGTCTTGTCGTTATTGTGGTCCAGACGCAAATCAATAGTCATGTTTTCAACCCTAAAGTTCGACTGATTGGTGTCGTCCTTGTAGTTCCCGTCAAAATTTCCGTCAGCTTCAATGCCCCGGGGGTCGGATTCACTGCTTGTAAATCCTTGTTCCCAAATACCATAAGCATTTTTAAGTGTTCCGTTATAACCTTGAGTAAAGTCAAACATATCATCATCAGTATTTACAACCAATAAGTTTGTAACATTTACGGAACCACCAAAGAACTCAATCCCGTCATCGGCGCATTCATATACAAAAACGTTTTCGATCTTAGTTCCATTACCTACTCCGTTCAAAGTAAGACCGTTGTGCTCAATGTCTGCACTGGAACGTGCTCCGGTTGATTCTAAAACTAAGTAAGAGATTGAACCGGAACTGTCGTTTGTTTTGTTACCTCCGTATGAGTAATCGTTATTAATTTCGGTTTTCGCTTCTTGCTGTGAACTGGTAAGCGGTGCATATCCGTTAATGATGAGTCCGCCCCAGAACCCTTCCGTCGGTTTTGTTGCTTTTCCAACCATTTTTACGGGTTTTTCAGCCGTACCGTTTACAAAGATCTTTCCTCCTTGTGCCACTAAAATATAATTGCCAAAACCTTCTTCGGCAACTATTTTTGTACCGGCAGGGATAGTGATGGAACCTCCTTTTTCTACTATGAAAGCACCTGCTAATGCGTAGGTTTTATTTGCGTCAAGCGTTACATCGTGGGTTAAATTTCCACGCAATACTCCTGTTTCAATCAGGATGTCAATTTGCTCTTTTACCTCTTTTTCTTCACAAGAGCTGAATAACAAGGTTGTTGCTACAACAACTACCATTAAATTCATAAAATACTTTTTCATTTTGTTCATTTTTAAGTTGTTAAAATTGTTTTGGTTATCTATTAGTTATCTATAATATCTATAAATCATATACAAGTCCCAAGCTTATATTTATCCCCTTTTGAAATTGACTTAAAATTTCGTTTCGGGTGCCGTTGCTATTTTCACGAGTAAGCTGGAAAGTTGAGTTAAGCAGATTAGACGCTTTTAGTTTAATTGTTAAATGCCGGCTGATTTTCGAAAGTGAAACAAAGTCTAAGGTCGGTGCACCGCTCTCCATAATGTTTTTATACCCCTGTGCTCCAATTGTATGAATTCTGTCACTAAAATAACTGAACACTAATGAGTTGGTTATATTTATATAATCGTGAACATAATTATAAGCAATATCAAAATTGATAATAAAAGGAGACGCTCCTTCCAATTGTACGTTACGTGGTGGGGTGTTTATAGCTTGCAGTAACAGATTTGAATAAATATAAGATGCATTTAATCCCACAGATAGCTTATTCCTTTTGTCTTTAACTGAACTTGAAAAATTAAAGATGTCTTTTCTGACTTCCAGCTCAGCTCCTGCCACGGTAGCAAACTCTGCAATATTTTTGTAGGTCAGAAAACCACCGGAACTGGCCCCGTCGATTCGACCGATCGGGTCGAGAATATGTTTATAAAAGCCATTTACTGTGATAATTTCGGAAGGACTGAGGTAATAATCCCATTTTAAATCGACATTGTAGCTTTCGGATGGCTTGATATTCCGGTCACCTTGACTTGTAAAACTTATATTTACGTACTGATAGGGTGAAATCTCCTTTGATTGTGGAAGTGTGTAGGTCTTGCTTAACCCCATGCGAACTGAACTTTTGCTATTTACATCATACTTCAAATTCACGGATGGAAGTACATATAGTTTGTTGTTGATACCTACCCTGCCCACAGGAAGTATTTCAATGTCATAATCCAAATTCAAATTTACCAAATCAACTTTCACTCCTGCATTGGCGGTTAGTTTGGACGCAAGTTGATAGTTAACTTCGGCGAAGGGTGAATTGATCAATTTTGTAACCTGGTACTTGTTGTTGTAGCCTTTCTTCATCGAGAACCGTCCTTCCGTGTAGTTTTGCTGATTATATGCAGCATCAAGAAGCAGGTCATCTGCCTGGTACTGACCGCCGACTGCAGTAAACACATATTCCAATGCATCAAAATTATCCAACACATATCTTCCGTTGTATCCGACATTGAAATTTGATTTTTTACTATCAAACTTATCATTCAGCTCATAGCTCAGGTTTACTTTCAGGTTGAAATCATTTTCCTGGAGTAGTGAATAAAATCTTTTTTGGCGGTCACTACCGGTAAAAAAATAGAACTCTCCCGAACCTTTGGTTAGGTAATTTTCACGCCTATCGGGTTCAGAGCCGGTTACATTATTATGAGAAATGCCCGCATTGAGTTTTGTTCTATTATTTAACTGCCATTCGGTCGACAATTGATTAACAATAAGCGTATTATCATTTGTTTGTTGCCTTCTTAAAAAACCCAAATATCGGTCGGGGTCATCTTGATGTTTTTCTCCGTTTGTACCTGTATATTCTCCCACATATTGATTGCTGGAGTGAAGTACTAAGATGTTATAAACCAAGCGATGTTGATTGAATTCGTACTGAGCATTTCCAAGGATAAGCTGATTGGTGGAATTGGAATATTTTCTACCCAACTGGTCTTGCCACACAGTACCGTCTACAACCGTGTTTCTTACTATTTCATCCATCACAGCCGAATAGCTTTTGTCGTGGGATCCGACCACATAAAAAGAGAGTGGATTTAATGCATCTCCTATTTTGAATCTTTTCCCGCCTGAAATGCTGACCGAGTGATTTACAGGTGTAACTTGAGAGGGATCTAAGCTATTATTGAAATTAAAGTTATCAGTTAAAGGACGTGTTCTGTTTGCAAGTCCGAAGTAATCAGTTCCATCTTGTACGAAGTATGGATTCTGAATGGCGGAAGTGTTGACTCCTCCCGAAAACTCCACGCTGAAATCTTCATCTCCGACCAACTCTTTGGAGGCAATGTCAATCACAGCACCGCCCACATCGCCTGCGAGCGAACTATTAAAAACTTTGCTTACACCAATGCTTTGTATGACATCGGTTCCAAAAAAATCAAGAGCGATATTCTTATATTCCGGATCTTCTGAAGGTATCGGAAAGCCGTTGAGTGTCGTATTATTATAACGGTCGCCGAGTCCGCGAACGAAAACATTTTTTACTCCGTCCTGTTTTGATATTCCTGAAACTTTGGTAACGGCACTTTCTGCGTTGCTAAGCCCTTTTCTGGACATTTCACGTGCACTTACTGCTTGAGTAGCTATCACGGCCTTCCGTTGTTCCATTAATAAAATATGTTCACTTTCGCGATTAACTCTTGCCACTACTTCCATTTCAGTTAAAGTGAAATCGACAGGTTTGAGAGGAATGGTCAAAGATGTGGTTTTGTCAGCCTCTACAACAATATTTTCCTCCATAGTCGTTTGATAGGAAATATAGGAAACAGTTAAAGTGTAGGTTCCGGGACTGATATTTTGTATACTGTAATCTCCATCCAAATTTGTAGCATTACCGCTTGTTGTACCATTTAAAACCACTGATGCCCCAATCAATGGCTCCTGACTTTGCGCGTCAATAATTTTACCTGAAATACTCCCATTTTGAGCAAAAATGATAGAAGAAAACGATATTAACAATAGAAAGGATAAGCCTCTTTTTTCGCACTTGTTCCTGATCAACAACCTGATATTTTTCATCCAAATAGTTTCACAAAAAATTCAGTGCAAAATTGAAGATTTTATGTTACAAGAATGTGTGATAATTATTACATTTCGTGAAATGTTTATTACATTGCTGTTAATGAAGAAGAGTAAATAAAGTTTCCATTCTTGGGCATAAGTCATATTATTTCATTAATTTTGGCAGTTGTTTAATTCTCAAAGTTTGAGTGCCGATTTTTAATCCGACTTTACATGATGAATTTTAAAACTTTTTGGAAAGAAAGCTTAGCAGGTTTTATAATCAAAAGGGTCCTGTTGGCCCTGTTGATTGTCGTTGTTTTAGCGTGGGTAACACTGCTTTTGCTTGACCGCTACACGCATCACGGAGAATCTGTAAGGGTGCCTGATTTACAGGGATTGTTCGTTGAAGAAGCCCAAAGTCTTTTGGCTAACTATGCCTTGTATCCTGAGGTCATAGATTCAGTATATGTGAAGGATAAACCATTGGGAACCATTGTGGAACAGGTTCCTCCGGCCAATTCATCCGTCAAAAAAAATCGCTCTATTTATCTGATATTGAACAATCGCCAGGTAAATATGATACCCTTACCGGATGTGAATGATGTTTCCGTCAGACAGGCAGATGCTTTATTAAATTCTCTCGGACTGAGTGTTTCCGGCATAATTTATAGTCCGTCGGAATTCAAAGACCTGGTTATTGATGTCAGTTATATGGGGCAAAGCATCGTTCCGGGTACCCGCCTGCCGGAAGGAAGCAGGGTAACACTGATCGTGGGTAGCGGAGTTGGAAGTGAAATCTCGTATATACCCGACCTGGTAGGCAGAACCTATTTGAATGCAAAAAATGAAGCTATAGCCTCCATGTTTGTCATTGGTGCCGTAAATTATGATGTGCCCCCCTTAGGGGATGAGAATGAATACATCATTTACAAGCAAAATCCGGAAGCAGAGGAAGAAATGCCGGCCGGAACCCGGATCAATATATGGCTCACCAAGGATCAGGACCTCATTGAACAATCCTTGAACAATCATTTTGAGGAGGAAGAAGAAGAGTTTTTTTAATCAGGAGAAATAAAAGGTGCAGGACAATTATCTTGAAGAAATTGAAGACGATGAGTTAGTCTCCGAACAGGAACTTTTTGAACATTTTCGCTTTGTGGTTGACAAGGGACAAAGCATGATGCGACTTGACAGGTATTTGGCCAATATTATGGCAAACACCTCCAGAAATCGCATTCAATATGCTACCGATGCCGGCAATGTCAAAGTAAATGACAAACCTGTCAAATCAAGCTATAAAGTCAAACCCGGTGATGTGATCACCATATTGCTGGCCTATCCCCCATCGGAGTTTGTGATTGTTCCTCAAGATATTCCCATCGATATAGTATATGAGGATGATGAGATTGTATTGGTCAACAAGCAACCAGGTCTGGTAGTACATCCCGGATTCGGTAACTTCGACGGTACTTTGTTGAATGCCATCGCCTTTCATTTAAGAGATAATAAAGATTTTGACCCAAACAGTTCGAAGGTGGGATTGGTACACCGCATTGACAAAGAAACCTCCGGATTACTGTTGGTGGCTAAGACGGAACATGCCAAGTCTTATTTGGGTAAACAATTTTCCGATAAAACAACTGAACGTCGCTATTACGCCCTGGTCTGGGGCAATCTGAAAGATGATGAGGGTACCATAACAGGCGATCAGGCAAGGGATCCTGCAGACAGGATGCGGTTTAAGGTGTTTGAGCCGGGTGAAAATCCACAAGCCAAACATGCAGTTACCCATTATAAAGTAATAGAGCGGTTTGGTTATGTAACCCTTGTGGAGTGTCAGCTTGAAACCGGAAGGACGCATCAGATCCGCGTACATATGAAGCATATCGGTCATCCTTTGTTTAATGACGAACGTTACGGGGGTAGCGCCATTTTAAAAGGAACCAATTCTGCTTATTATAAACTATTCGTCAAGAATTGCTTTTATGCCTGCCCCAGACAAGCATTGCATGCCAAAACTCTGGGTTTTGTTCATCCTAAAACGGAAAAGCAAATGGATTTTGAAAGCGACTTGCCGGATGATTTTCAAAAATTAATCGAAATGTGGCGTGAATATGCCCAACAATACTTGAACTTGTAGTTGTATGAAACCTGTTATCGCTATTGTCGCAGGAGGTTATTCCTCTGAAAATACTGTCTCATTGCAAAGTGCAGCCGGAATATTATCCTTCATTGACAAGGATCAATATGATGTTTATGAAGTCATCCTCACACGGGAAAATTGGCAAGTTGTCATCTCCAAAAACGAACAGTTTCCAGTCAACAAGGATGATTTCAGTTTCATCTACGGAAATAAAAAAATCAAATTCGATTTTGCATATATCACCATACACGGTGCGCCGGGGGAAGACGGTTTGTTGCAGGGCTACTTCGACATGATAGGCATTCCGTATTCAAACTGTGGGGTATTGGCATCAGCACTTACATTCAACAAATTTACCTGCAACCAATACCTGAAAAGTTTCGGGGTTAAAGTTGCCGAATCAATCTTGTTACGCGAAGGGCAGACCATTTCATCCAAAGAGGTAAAAGATAAAATCGGCTTTCCTTGCTTTATCAAATCCAATGTAGGAGGAAGCAGTTTCGGCATGACAAAAGTAAAAACGGAAGCGGAGGTGCAACCCGCCATCGCATTGGCTTTCAAAGAGGGCCCGGAAGTGATGATAGAAGCTTTCATGCAAGGCACTGAAGTAACTTGCGGCATCTACAAAACCAAAACGAAATCGGTGGTATTGCCTGTGACCGAAGTAGTCCCCCACAACGAGTTTTTTGATTTTGACGCCAAATACCACGGTCAGGTTGATGAAATAACACCGGCCCGTATTTCCCGGGAACTCACAGAAAGAATTCAACAACTAACATCAACTTTGTATGATATTTTAAATTGCGAGGGATTGGTCAGAATCGATTATATCATTACAAAAGGGGATGTTATTAATTTGCTGGAAGTGAATACTACACCCGGTATGACACCTACCAGCTTTATTCCGCAACAGGTCCGGGCTGCCAGTTTGCAAATGAAAGATGTTTTATCCGATATTATTAATAATGAACTTAAATAAGATGCATTACCCTATAAAAAGTTTTGAAGCCATCTCGGCTATCGTTAATGAAGCGCTTTCAACCATTGACTTAAACAAACAGCCATCGGGATTGTATGAACCGATTGTTTATACAATCAATTTGGGAGGGAAGAGAATTCGTCCTGCACTTACGCTGATGGCATTTAATTTATTTCATGATGATGTAAGTCAGGCTGTTATGCCTGCTTTAGGTATAGAATTTTTCCATAATTTCACGCTTTTGCATGATGATATCATGGATAAGGCCCTGGTGAGAAGAGGGCAGCCTGCCGTACATGTGAAATGGGACGAAAACACAGCCATACTTTCAGGAGATCTGATGCAGATCATAGCATATGAACTGATGCGTCAAGCACCGGAAAGAGCACTTCAGGATGTTCTGCAGTTGTTCAATGCCACAGCGATTCAGGTTTGCGAAGGGCAACAATACGACATGGAGTATGAAAGCAGGGAAGATGTAACGCCGGAGGAATACATTGAAATGATCAGGCTTAAAACTGCAGTCCTGCTGGCTTGTGCTTTGAAAATCGGAGCCATAATCGGAGGTGCTTCCAAACAGGATGCGCAATATTTATATGATTTTGGTATCCATATAGGATTGGCATTTCAGTTAAAGGATGATTTGTTGGATGTGTATGGAGCTCCTGAAACTTTCGGCAAGGAATTGGGAGGTGATATTTTGTGTAATAAAAAAACATATTTGTTAATTTATGCTAAAAAATTAGCCTCAGGAGAACTTCAAAAAAGTTTAAATCATTGGCTAACAGTCGAAAAAACAAATCCAAATGAAAAAATTGCTGCAGTTACCGACATCTATAATCAATTGAGTGTCAAAAAAATATGCGAAGACGCCATGGATTTTTATTTTAGTGAGGCAATCGCTATTCTGGATAAAGTCGGTGTAAAAAAGGATAAAAAGCAGGCGTTGAGAAATTTAGCCGAAAATTTAATGCATAGAAACGATTAAATTTTTAATATCTTTGTGCTTGTGTTGATATTTTACGTGGATGAGGATCGTAATTTAAAACAACATCTGCATCATGCCTTACCGAAGATTACCAAATACCGACCAAGCACGTCTGAGGGCGTTGCGGACTGTCATTCAAAAAGAAGAAAAACTTGGATTTGAGAGTCGTTTTATTTCGTTCAAGACTGTCATCGACGCCAAAAACTTTCTTACAATTTTTGAAAAACAACAGCTCCATTATCGCCAGGCATTGGAAAATCAGATCAATGCCAACAAAAGGTATCAGCAAATTATCTACAATGCACGTCTGTACATTTCTCATTTCATACAGGTTTTTAACTTGTCGGTAATCAGGGGCGACATCAAAAAGGAACATAAGCTTTTCTATCAATTAGACCCGGAAGTTCACAATGTTCCGGACCTTAGCACTGAAAATGATTTATTGCACTGGGGAAAGTGTATTATTGACGGAGAACATGAGCGTATCCGCAATGGGGGTCTTCCGATATACAATCCCGCAATTGCGAAGGTAAAAGTTCACTACGAAATTTTTAAGGAGTACAAATACACCCAAAAAATTCATCAGCAAGCAACCACGCGCCAGTGGGAAGAACTTGTACAGCTTCGGGCAACCGGCGATAAAATCATTAAAGACCTATGGGATGAAATAGAAGCCCATTTCCAGGATTTGCATCCCTATTACAGACTTAAGCGTTGCAAAGAATACGGCGTTGTTTACTACTACCGAAAGGGCGAACCTGAAATTACAAAACCGTCAGATTTGGAGTGATTATCCGGTCCATTTTCACATCCTTAGCAGTGGCAGGAATGATATCATACAGTTGGATATCAAATCCAACTGCCCATTTTAGCATATTTTTATTTTGTAGAAATTTGTCGTAGTAAGCCCTTCCACGTCCCAGCCTGTTTTTTTGCTTGTCGAAAGCTATTCCGGGAATAACAGCCAAATCAATTTGTTCCGCACAATCAGATGATGGGTTTGCGTTCTCAATAGCTTCCGGTTGGGGCTCCATCACATTAAAGACTCCTTTCACCAACTGAACTTCTGTAAAAAACCGACCAACAACCAGTTGGTTGTTTCTAATTGCGGGCAACAAAATCTCCTTAGAATGGCTCCATTTTTTTACCCACCGATGAGTAGGAAGTTCATCAGGCAGGGACCAATACATCAATATGGTTTTAGCTTGTTTGAATTCAGGCGTTTGTTCGATTTTATTAAAAACAATTTTTGCCTGTTGGATTTTAAATGGGTCGGTGAGTGTTTTTTTTGCAGCTTTTACTTCTAAGCGTGTCTGGTCTTTGGCAGCGGATATCCCGCCATCATCAGTAAAACCGGCTCTTGAAGACAAATAGCTCATGTGTCGGTCATGTCTTGATTTAAAGTTGTCCCGCCTCAACCAATGTAATGACCCTTTCAACAATTTTGTCATTACCTTGTGCATCATATTCAGATTTAAGGTTGGATCCGAAAATCCTGGCAATGCCTTGCCAGAAAAAGGCTGCCACATTGCCCCTATATTGCTTGATCAGGTCATAGGAGGTAGTATTGGTCTCCCTGTCGATAAGTTTGAGAAGCAATCTTCCTTGGTTGATAGTCAAGCGAACCAACTCGGGAGAGTATTTTTTAAATACTTCCTTTTCATATTTGGAAAGGTATTTTTTGCGTTCTTTTTCAGATTTAATGTCCCCTAACAAAATATTGACGCGATACAACTCAGCACTGACAATTTTCGCATAAGGCAAAGCACGCTTCACGTCGCGTACGGTTCTCCAATAAAATTCTTCTTGCTTCTTATTCTTGAATTTCAAGTCGGGGAACACATAAAAATCCTTTAGGAAAGCCAGGTACAGAGTATCATTTCCTATAACTTGAAATCCCAATCTATGACCTTCCGAAGGTGCTTGTGGCCGGACATTGCCGGCAGACAACATCGTAAAATGTCCGGTCAGAATGACCAACAAGAGTAATATGTAATGCTTCTTAATCATCGTTGCAAATGTATGAATTTTCATTTAAAAAACAAATAGTGAATTTTTTACAGAATTGATTTACAAGAATAAAACGGTTAAAAGGTAAAAATGTTTTTATCCATTTAGGGCAAATCGTAAAATGATGCCAAACTGATTGAAAAGTTATTTTTTGTTTTGATGATATTGAATACTTTTACAACCGATTTGGAAAAATTAATCTCCTTTGCATGAAAACCATTATCTGTTGTTTGTTGGCCGCATTGCCAACCTGTTTTATCTGTACCCAAATAACCCATCCTGCCCTATCTTCTGTTTCCGCCGCAAACACGTCGGCTGCAGATGTCAAGAACCGTACCGCCTTTCATAATCCCGCGACCTGGTCTTCCTGTGCACAAGCCCAAATTGTTTGTTCAATTGAGAATCGTTATCAAATTCCCGAGCTTGCCACTAAGACTGTGATGGCTTTGTACCCCTTTCAGCAATTTGTCAGTAGCTTATCCTTTGCACACTATGGATTTTCCTTATACCATGAAATGATAGCCGGGGCTGCTTTTGTCCGCGATTTTTCAGGAAAATTCAGCATGGGAATGCAGTTTAATTACCATACGGCCTATTTTGCATCTTCCGATAAGTATTATGGAGCTGTTTATCCGCAAATAGGCTTGTTAGTTCCGATTACGGAAAAATTTTTATTTGGATTTCATGTAAGCAATCCTTTTACAACCAACATCAAAAGCGAAATATTGAGAAAGCGTATTCCTGCCATTTACAGCATAGGGTGCAGTTACAGCTTTTCACCCGAGTTCAGTTGGCGCTTGCAGGCAGATAAGGAAATTCGAAACATTTACCGCATCGCAACGGCTTTTGATTATAGCATGATGAAGCATTACCGGTTTCAAGCAGGTATTTATGTCCATGAATACCTGGTGCCTTGCCTTGGGTTTGGTTTTGACTTGGGTCCGTTTGTTTTTGATGTGACGACCGAGCTGCATCCTTTATTGGGACTGACTACCATGGCACAACTTCAGTATAATATCTTACGTAAAAAATAACAGCGTGTGAGGAAGACCATTTTGATGTATGAAAAACTGTTTGTGTTTTGCTTGCTCGTGCTTGTACATGTTCCGTTTTCAAATGCACAGGCAACCGATTGTTTTGATAATATAGATCAATACATTGCTGATATTTTTGAGCAGTACGCTGAAGAAAGCGAGAAAGAACCGGACTTTGATACTTTTTATGAAGAGTTATCCGCTTTAAGTCAGCAACCGCTTGATTTAAACCAGGCTGAACGGGAAGATTTTGGAAAAATGATTTTTCTCAGTGATTTGCAGATTGAAAATATTTTATATTACAGATATAAAGTTGGCATGCTCCTGACTATCTACGAGTTGATGTTGGTTGAAGGCCTGGACATGACCGATATCAGGAGGATGCTTCCGTTTGTATGCTTGTCCGAAAATATTGACAAAAAGTGGGGAAGAATAAATTTTAAAGAAGCACTCAAATATGGCAAAAATGAAATATTGGCGCGTTTTGACTTTATCCCTGAGCAAAAGGCAGGATACATAAAAAATGAGCAAGACAGCTCAGCATATTTAGGTAATCCCTTGTATCATCATCTAAAATATCGCTTTCACCATCGTGATAAATTATACGTGAACGTAACAGCAGAACAAGATGCCGGTGAGCAATTTTGGGGAAAGCATCACAAAGGCTACGACTTCTTGTCCGGCTCCTTTCAATTGAAGGATCACGGATGTTTGAGGAATCTTATTGTAGGAGATTATCAGGTGAATTTTGGACAGGGATTGGTGATACGACAGACTTTCAACCTTGGCAAGTCGGCTATGGCAACAAAAATCTGCAACACAAATCAAGGATTTACACGCTACGGCTCAACCAATGAGTATAATTTTATGCGCGGGCTGGCTTGTTCCTGGCGGTTTGGGAAAACACGGTTGCATCTTTTTTATTCCAATAAATTGCAGGACGGAAATCTTCAGGACGACCATCTAACCGGGTTTTACACCACCGGATTTCACAGGACCGCATTGGAATACACGAAAAGAAATGTGGTGCGTCAACAAGTGTTAGGTGGTAATTTTACTTTTCAAGGAGCATGGTTTCAGGTGGGAATGAGTGGCCTGACTTTGAGCTTGGACAAAAAATTAGACCCCAGGCCCTACCCTTATAATTTGTATTATTTTCGGGGCAACCAACAATTTGCTGCAGGCATTCATTATCGGTTCAGGTGGCACCAATTCAGTGTTTTTGGGGAGACTGCCGGATTGTCGGATTTTAAATATCCTGCCTTCCTTACAGGTGTTACGTGTACACCGGTTTCGAGGGTAAGTTTTGCCCTGTTGCACCGATATTATCCACCGGAATACAATGCCTTTTATTCATCAACCTTTGCTGCGAGTTCCGGAGCCGGCAACGAGCAAGGATTTTATTTGGGAGTGGAAGTTTTGCCTGTCAAACATTGGAAATTAGCCTTTTATGCAGATGCTTATAATTTCCCGTGGCTACGTTATGTAGTAGATTTTCCTTCCCGTGGAAACGATTATTTCCTGCAATTGAATCATACGCCTCAACAACATTTATCGATATTGATGAGGCTCAAACACAAACAGACGCAAGTCAATCCGTCGGGTTCAAAAGCGGTGATTCCCATACTTGCAAATCAGCAAAAATCAACCTTGCGGGTACAACTCGTTTATGAAGCAGGGAACGTAAAGTTTAAAAATCAGGCGGATGCCAACCTTAACAAAAAAGGGCTGAGCACAAGCACCTATGGCATTGCCATGCTTCAAGAAATAAGTGTGAAATTTAAGAAAACACCCTTGCATTTTGATGTTAGTCTTTTGTTTTTTGATGCAAAGAATCATGAAAACCGTCTGTATATGTATGAAAGGGATATTTTATATGCATTCAGCACGCCTTCTTTTTCAGGTGTTGGTTGTAAGTATTATGTAAATTTACGCTATGACCTTACTCCAAAATTTAGCTGTTGGCTAAAAATTGCACAAACTCATTATGCTGATGACAGGGAAAAAATAGGCAGCAGTCACGAAGCAATTTTGGGAGATAGAAAAACCGAAATGAAATGCCTGCTTCGATTAAAGTTTTAATTAAAAGCCAAATCTTTTATTTGCATTGGAATTTCACCATTATTTTTGTACTTTTGTGAAACTCTTTCGTAAAATCCAATTTAGGAAAACACCAGATTATTTTTTAATATGCATTTATTGAATCGGATCATCAAACGGGCACAATCCAACCCCCAACGAATTGTACTTCCTGAAAGCACCGAAATTCGTATTTTAAAAGCAGCAGACATAGTTTTAAAAGACAAAATTGCCAGGATCATTTTGATCGGCGACAAACGAGAAATTTTGTCTTTGGCTGAAAAAGACAATTTAAACCACATTGCTCATGCAAGTTTTATCAATCCTGAAACGGATGATATTCAAAAGTATATACAACTGTTGTATGACTTGAGAAAATCCAAAGGTATGACCATGGAGGAGGCTGAAAAATTGGCCAAAGACCCATTGTATTTGGCATGCCTGATGATCAAGCAGGGAGATGCGGACGGGGAACTTGCCGGTGCACAAAACACGACTGGGAACGTATTGCGACCTGCTTTTCAGATTATACGGACCAAACCCGGAATATCTATTGTTTCCGGCGCTTTTTTAATGTTTACCCCCACGCCCCAATATGGAGAAGAAGGATTATTCGTCTTTGCGGATTGTGCCGTCAACCCCAATCCTTCTGCATCGGAATTGGCTGAGATTGCACTTTCATCAGCCGAGACGGCTCAAGCTTTGGCGGGTGTTCAACCCAAAGTCGCCATGTTGAGTTTTTCAACCAAGGGCAGTGCTTCCCACGAATTGGTCGATAAAGTTACAGAGGCTGTAAAATGTGCCCAAAAGGCAAATCCCGATTTGCTGATAGATGGAGAATTGCAGGCAGACGCAGCCATTGTCCCATCGGTCGGAAAATCCAAAGCACCGGGAAGCAATATAGCAGGACAAGCCAATGTGTTGGTGTTTCCGGATTTACAGTCGGGCAACATCGCCTACAAGTTGGTAGAACGTATTTCCGGTACCCTGGCAATCGGTCCGATCCTTCAGGGAATGGCTGCTCCCGTTAATGATTTATCAAGGGGCTGTTCGGTGGAAGATATAATCAATATGGTAGCGATAACGGCCAATCAAGCCATGAGGAAATAAAAATGGGGTTTCCTTGTCATCAGAAAGAATAAGAACGTAAACGTAATTTAATAAATATCCAATGGCAAAAATAACAACTGAACCTATTGAAAGGTACGGACTTAGCAAACGACACAGGCGGAAAACGCTTTTTTCAAACATCGGTGTTGTGGGTTGCGGCAATGAAGGTAGTGAGATCGCTACCACTGCAGCCATCCACGGAATGGAAGTGGTATTTTTAGAACCCAACCAGGAAAAAATTGCCAATGCATTCAGTCGCATTGAAAGCAAGTTAGATAAAAAAATCACCAATTGGGGATTAACGGAAAATGAAAAGAAAATCATTTTGTCTCGCATCACCGGTACTACTTCATATGTTGATTTCCAACATTGCGATTTTGTCATTGAAGTCATCCGTTACAATGACCACACCGGCGAACGGCAGATCGATGTAAGAAAAGAGGTGTTTCGTCAATTAGAACAAGTTTTGGATCCTACCGCTATCATTGCGTCTAATGTTGCGACAGTAATGATGACTGAGCTTGCTTCTGAATTAAAATATCAGGAAAGGTGCATCGGTATGCACTTCATGATCAATATACCCGGGTCACAGATTTTAGAAATTGTTCCTGGTCTTTACACATCACCGGAGACTCTTGAAAAGGTGAGCAAATTTGCCAAACTGATCAATCATGAATACATCAATGTCATGGAGTCTTCAGGCTTAGTCAGTGTGCGTTTGTTCCTGACACAACTCAATGAAGCTTGTCAAATCCTGATGGAAGGAGTTTCTACGGTGGAAGACATCGATAAAGTATTAACAGTGGGTTACGGGCATAGTCTGGGAGTTTTCCGCACTGCGGATAAGATGGGAATTGAAAAAATCGTAAGACTATTAAATAATCTGTATGATGAATACGGAAACATCAAATACAAGCCTTCACCTGTTTTGCTGAGAAAGGTGCGTGCAAAAAATTATGGTGTAAGCACAGGCAAAGGATTTTATGTTTACGATGAATCAGGTAATGTTGTAAAATAAATTGTTGTCATATGAAACAGCCATTTGAGAAAATTCTCAAACACAAGGAAATGATTAATGGCGTGTTCCATGTGATCTTAGTGTAAAAAATAAAAAATAAATACATGAAAGTTTTAGTTTTAAATTGCGGAAGTTCATCGGTTAAATATAAGTTGTTCGACATGCAAAACAACGAGGTGCTGGGTTCGGGAATAGTCGAAAAAATCGGAATGAAAGGCTCTTTTCTCAAACACAAACGCAAGAATGGAAACCAGGTTATACTTGAAGGTGAAATTCTTGAGCATCAGGTGGCAATAGAATATGTGCTGGGTGTACTGACAAGTAAGAAACACGGTGCTATTGAAGCAATCGAAGAAATCAATGCTGTTGGACATCGTGTGGTTCATGGCGGGGAAAGTTTTAACACCAGTGTGCTCATCAATGATGAGGTAATCAAAAAAATAGAGGATTGTATAGCGATTGCCCCCCTGCACAATCCGCCTAACTTATCCGGTATTCGTGCTATCGAGGAATTGTTACCCGATGTGCCCCAGGTGGCAGTTTTTGACACTGCTTTTCATCAAACCATGCCGGACTATGCTTATATGTACGGCATCCCCTATGTGTTGTATCAAAAATACGGCATTCGCCGCTACGGTTTTCACGGCACCAGTCACCGGTATGTTTCTCACCGTGCCTGTGAGTTTCTCAAACTTGATTACAATAAAACCAAAGTGATCACGGCTCATATTGGAAACGGAGCTTCTGTTGCTGCCATAAAAAATGGTAAATCAATCGATACTTCCATGGGGTTCACTCCTGTTGAAGGATTGATGATGGGTACCCGTTCAGGTGATATAGATTTGGGTGTTGTGACTTTCCTGATGGAGAAAGAAATGATCAATGCTGCGTCTGTTTCAACCTTATTTAATAAGCACAGTGGCGTGTTGGGCGTTTCCGGTCTTTCCTCGGATATGCGCGATATTGACAAAGGCATTTCCGAAGGAAATAAACGGGCTAAGCTGGCTTTGGAAATGTACCAATACAGGATTGCAAAGTATATCGGTTCATATATGGCAGCGTTAAATGGTGCTGATGTGTTGGTATTTACCGGTGGAGTAGGAGAAAATCAGTCCGCCATTCGCGAGTACGTATGCAAGCAATTCGGTTTTGTGGGCTTGAAGCTAGACCAGACATTGAATGCAAATTCCAGAGGAGAAGAAATATTGCTGAGTACACCGGATTCAACAATAAAAGTGGTTGTGATCCCTACCGACGAAGAATTCATGATTGCATCAGATACGATGGAGATTGTGATGCATTGATAATTTTAAAATAGCGGTAGAATATCCAAAGATACAGTCAAACCAAAAAATGAAGAGAGGTTTCCCGTTTTTAACGTACTCTTAAAGTTTGCCCTATCCTAATAATTCTTTTTGGAGAGATGTTGTTGAGTCTGCAAATGGCACCCACTGTGGTTCCGTAGCGCCTGGCAATCACACTTAAATTGTCGCCTTTTCTTACCTTATAAAACAGTGCAGCCGCTAGGGCTTTTAACTCTTTTTGGTGGGAAAAGCTGATTTCTTTAGTCATCAAATAATCTTCTTCCAAAGGGGTTCCGCTCGCAAAATCAATCAATTTCACGGGATTGATGGCATTGCCAAGGTAACGGATTTCATAATGCAGGTGCGGACCTGTGGAGCGACCGGTATTTCCACCAAGTGCAATCGGGGTACCGGAACATACGATTTGGTCGTGAGACACCAACACGCGGGAAAGATGGGCATACACAGTTTCCAAACCATTGTCGTGGCGAAGCACCACATAGCGGCCGTATCCCCTTCTTTCGTAGTCGATAATCCTGACTTTACCCGAAAAAGAAGCATAAATTGTATCACCGACTTGTAATCTCAAATCAACACCATAATGGAAACGGAATCTGCGCGTTCCAAAATGTGAGGTGATGCGTTCAAATCTCGCCAATGGTGCCGTATAGGAAGACAAATCAATTTGAATTGAATCTTTTAAATCGTCTATTGATGTTTGGTATGGATTTAACTTGTCACTGGTCCAAATCTGATTATAAATATCATCAGCCGGATGATTTTCCATTAAGTCATCGGTGTCGTCCATCAACAAAGTATGGTAGATATTGGCTGTATCAGTCTGAAGTTCGGCAGCCACATTATGTTTGTCGTGGTCAACAGCGTATGATTTGAATGAAAAAAAACCAAGCAAACAAATACAAATGGCCGTAAATTGTATGTTTATTTTCATTGTATTGTCCATTAAACTTCGTTGCCGGCGTAAAGGAAATTCATTGAATTGAGTGTGTATTCAAAAATCTCTTCATCTTTAAAAAATCTCTTCAATTCAATGGCAGCCGTTTCGACAGAGTCGGAAGCATGAATGATGTTCTCCTGAATGCTCATGCTGTAATCGCCCCGGATAGTGCCCGGAGCAGCATCTCTTCCGTTGGTTACGCCCGCCATGCTACGCACTACCCTCACGGCATCTTTCCCTTGCAAACAACAAACAATCACCGGAGACGCCATCATAGAGTCCTTGATACGTTGAAAAAATGGCAGGTGTGCAAGGTGTGCATAATGTTCGTCTAAGATTTCATCTTTCAATTGCATCATTTTCATTCCGCAAACCTGAAGTCCTTTTTTCTCAAATCTTTGTGTCACAGCACCGATTAAACCGCGTTGTACAGCGCTCGGTTTCAGTATGATAAGCGTTTTCTCCATGGAATTCAATTAATTATTAGTTGGCATAAAAACCCCCAAAGGTAAAGAAAATAGTTTTGTGAACCAAACTTGACTTGTAATATTCAACTGATAAGCCCCCAGTTAACAGTATTTGTTTTTAATTTTTTCAGCTGTGAGCGTAAAACATGGTTTTCCGGTTTTTCCAATTTCGGGTCGGGCGTCAAAATCTCAATGGCGTAATTTCTGGCTATTTCAAGCATTTTTCCATCTTTGGCTAAATCTGCCAATTTCAGCTCGAAAGGCATACCACTTTGTTGTGTACCATCTATATCCCCGGGACCCCTTAGCTGTAAATCAGCTTCAGCTATTTCAAAACCATCGTTGCTCCGGATTAAAGTTTCCATCCTTTTGCGGGTCTCTGTGGCTAACTTATAACCGGTTAATAAGATGCAATAAGATTGTGCTGCGCCGCGTCCTACCCGTCCCCTGAGTTGATGCAATTGCGACAATCCGAACCTTTCAGCATTTTCTATTACCATCACAGAGGCATTGGGCACATCGACTCCCACTTCAATCACTGTTGTGGCAACCATGATATGCGTTTGTCCCGAAACAAACAGTTGCATTTGTTTATCCTTTTCTGCTGCTTTTAATCTTCCATGTACCAGGCTGACTTTAAAGTCGGGAAAGCATGCTTTGAAATATTCAAAGCCCTCGGTAGCATTTTGCAAATCCATCTTTTCCGATTCCTCAATCAGGGGATAAACAACATAGACTTGACGACCGGTTTTTAATTGCTTGTACAAAAATCCGTTCAAAGCCTGTCTTTTATTTTCATAATAATGATAGGTTTGAACAGGCTTCCTGCCCGGCGGCAACTCATCAATGACTGAAACACTCAGGTCGCCGTAAAGCGTCATGGCCAAAGTGCGGGGAATCGGCGTAGCAGTCATCACCAATACATGTGGCGGTTGTGTGTTTTTTTTCCAAAGCTTGGAGCGTTGTTCCACGCCAAAACGGTGCTGCTCGTCGATGACCACCATACCCAGGTTTTTGAATTGCACTACATCTTCAATCAGCGCATGGGTGCCGATCAATATGTTCAATTCACCGGATTGCAGCGCGGCGTGCAAGTCTTCTCTTTCTTTAGTGCGTGTTGAACCGGTGAGCAATGCTACTTTGATTCCGATGTCACCGATCAAAGTTGAAATGGTTTCAAAATGCTGGCTTGCCAAAATCTCTGTCGGAGCCATGATGCATCCCTGAAATCCATTATCAACAGCAAGCAGAATAGCCATTAAAGCCACCAGTGTTTTGCCGCTTCCAACATCACCTTGCAGCAGCCGGTTCATTTGTTTGCCGCTCGATACATCCGCATGAATTTCCTTTAGCACACGTTTTTGTGCGTTAGTCAGCTCAAAAGGTAAAAAATCATGATAAAAGCTTCGGAAATAATGTCCGACTTTATTCATTACGAAGCCTTTCAGATTTTGTTCCCGCCACTTGGTTTGTTGCAGAATGCTCAGTTGGATATAAAACAGTTCTTCAAACTTGAGTCGCTGGCGGGCTTTATTCAGGGCATAATTATTTTTGGGAAAATGTATGTTGATGAGTGCATCCGTTAAATTCATCAAAGCAAATTTTTTCAACACATAATTTGGTAGCGTTTCAGGAATTTTCTCCTTCAGATGGGGTAGAATTCCCTGCATGATTTTTTGGATGGCTTTGGAGTTCAAAAAGCCCGACTTCATCTTTTCCGTGGTGTTATAAAATGGCTGAAATCCCATTTTCTCAAGAGGAGGAAGTTGTGAAGGCAAGTCGATTTCAGGATGCGGAATATTGTATTTCCCATTGAAAAAAGAGGGCTTGCCAAAAACGACATAAGTGACACCGGTTTTGTACTTATTCAAAATAAATCTGAGCCCCTGGAACCAGACCAGCTCGATGGTATCCTTTCCGTCTGTAAAGATGGCGGATAGGCGTTGACTGCGCCCTTCTCCGATTGTATTGAATTGCAAGATCTGTCCTTTCAACTGTATAAAAGGCATGTTTTCCGATATTTCGTGTACAAAATAAAACCGGCTTCTATCCACGTATCTGTAAGGATAATGACGCACCATATCCTCAACTGTGCGAATATTCAGCTCTTTCGCCAACAAGTCAGCTTTTTTCGGTCCGACCCCCGGAATAAATTTTATGTCAATATCTGCAAGAGGCATTTAAACTAAGAATAATTCACCTATTCCCAAATCAAGAGGTGTCGTTATTTTAATATTCTCTTTATTACCTTCCACTATGCTGATTTTATGACCGAAGGCTTCGACAACGGAGGCATCATCCGTAAATGTCGGCACATAATCCTGACGGTAGGCAGCCTTTAAAATTTGCGCCTCAAACACCTGCGGTGTTTGCACAGCCTTGTATAAGTTCCTGTCAACAGCTTCATTGTCATTTTCTTCAACTTTTCTGATGCTTTCAACGATGTCTATAACCGGAATGGCAGTCCCGGTACGTTCTGCCATCTCAAAGCATCTATGAATGGTTTGCACGCTTACCAAAGGTCGCACCCCATCGTGCACAGCAACAAGTCCTTCATCGGGTGCGAGTTCAAGTCCGTTTTTTACCGAATCGAAACGGGTTACGCCTCCGGCAATCGTTTGATGGACAATGTTAAAGTTATGCTCCTTACACATTTGCTTCCACACTTTCATCTGGTTTTCAGGCAGCACAACAATGATATTGATATGATAATTGTAGTTGACAAACACTTCTATGGTGTGCATCAAAATCGGCTTAGACTTCAACTCAATAAACTGTTTAGGAATATCAGCCTGCATGCGTTTTCCTGTACCACCTGCAACAATAATGACAGTTTTCGGTTTTTTATGGATTGAATGGCTCATTGTAAAGGAATATTGAATTTTGCGACAAATGTGGATTTATTTAAACACAACTATTTCTTTTTTCGGATTTAAAACAAAACGTATGGAATCATCTTCTAATGCCGGATTGGCAATGCTTTTCTTAAAGTTATCATCAGGAATGACAATATCAGCCATGTCTAACAGCGAATGGAACACCACATCAGCCGACAACTTTTTATTCACATTTTGTACTATAGCGTCATGTTTTGCGGGATATGTATCCCTGTATTTATCAGAAGTCCACACGAGCATAGGAATATGAACTTCAATCTCGGATGGATAGTTGGATGCATGAAATGCATAATCATTTTCATCATCATACAAATTTTCTCCGTGATCAGAAATGTAGAACAGATACGAAACCGCATCTAATTCATCCAATTTTTTAATGGTATTGGCTAAAAAGTAATCCGTGTATAAAATGCTGTTGTCGTAACTGTTAACCAGTTGCTCTTTCATGTTTTTTCCAATTAACGTATAATCCGTCATACCTGTTAAATCCGGTTGGAATTTTCTGAATTTGTCAGGATAACGCAGATTATACCGAAAATGGCTGCCTAAGGTATGCATCACAATAAATTGTTTTTGTTCGTCTTTGCTGAAAACTTCTTTCAGGTACTGCCACAAATTTTCATCAAAATTATTGACACTGTCATAATCTTTTATAGAGAAAAAAGATTGATTGGTCCGGTCTGCAATATTTTTGATATATGAATTCCCATTTGATTGATTTGCAATCCAATAGGTTGAAAACCCTGCCTCGCTGAATGCATCGGTTACTACTTTTTCTTTTTTAGATCTTTCAAAATCTTGCGGGGTAGCTCTCGACAGAATAAGCGGAAGCAAAGTAGCAGTCACATTTGCTGATGTATAAACATCGGCATAGCTTATCAAATTTTTTGTTTTTGATAGTAAGGGAGTTGTTTCACGTTGATAACCGTTGATGGAGAAACTTGCATATCGGGCAGTTTCTCCAATTACAAATATATAAATTTCTCTTTCGGGAATACTGTCTTTTTTTGTAGCCTGAAATGTAAAATTTTGAATGTCGGGATTTATGCTGAAAATTTCTTCGTAAATACGATGAGCACCATGGGCAGCCACTAAAATATTGACAGGGTATATTTTTCTGAATTTCATGGTAAAAGCCTTATTGGTACGAACAAAAATCTCAGAAATCGTTTTATTAGTAGTTTTACCAATACTTTTAAAGCTGAATACATATAGGGCTGCTATAAAGAACAACAAGACGATTAACGCTGAAAATCGAAACCGTTCAGGCAGCAAGTATTCATTTTTTATGAATTTGATGGTAACAAAAAAATAGAGGATGACGGTAATTATGTGTACAATGGTCAAGAATTTATGATAGACAATCAATTCCCACATTTCCTGAAAATTTGTTTGAAAAAGCAACAACACAAAACCAGGTCCGATTGATTCCTGATAAAGAACCAAATGAATAATTTCCAAAGGAGAGATTAACATCCATATGGCAGAGATTAAGAAGGCAGTTTTTTGTTTGAAAAACACGAATGGAATGAAAAGAAATCCGAGTGAAAGAAGTGCCGTTCCAACAACGATGTACAAAGCAGTTCCGATTTTCAAGTAGTAAAAAGCGGCTAGCAGTATAGGAAGCGCTAGCAGAAAAGCCAAGAAGATTTTCAAAAACCAGGCACTCGCGATGTTTTTTCGTGAAAATTTTAACATAAGTTATATCGTATGATACATTTTAAGAAACAAAAATAAACAATTTATGTGAATCGGCATTTCCGATTGTACAACAAAAAAGCGATGTCTTATAAGTGTCCAACTGTTGTATTACTTTCAATATTCGGGCTCAGTCACATACTTCAGCATGCTCCTTTGCCCTCAATCTCAGCGCCTTGCACTTGGACACTTCTAAGACACCTTGCGGGTTTTTGGTTAAATAGTTGCTTTTGATACAACCCCAAGATCAATCAATTTTTAAAAAAATATGTTTATTAAAAATTATCTTGTAACTTTGCACCTGAAGTTTTTCTATATGCTCGTCATATGAAGAAGTATGACGATTTTTTGTCTAAATTTTCACTTGGCAGCATAGAAAATTAATGACTGATTGTATGCAAAAATACTTTCTCTTCGCCTTTGCGGTTTTATTCACACTGGTATCTCATGCGCAAGTTCCTGTGGCCGACAGCATTGGATGGAGTAGCCGAAAAAATGCTTTTGAAAAGATTTCTATGAGAAGTCATGCATCAGAAGGCGTGGTCCAATTTCATCAGGATGCCAGGATAGAAAAGATAGTTGTTGAAAACAGTTCTGTACTTAACACTGAAGTTCAGGGGTATAGGGTACAGGTTTTTTCCAGCAACGCACATCGTACCGCCAAAGAAGAAGCATTCAAACTCGAACAAAGACTGACTCAGGTCTTTCCTGATCATAAAGTGTACGTTAGCTATACTTCACCTTTCTGGAAAGTCAGGATAGGTGATTTTTACACTCCGGAAGCCGCCCGTACATTCATGGATGTGTTATTGGGGACTTTCCCCTCCCTCCGGAAAGAAACATATACAGTGAGAGATCGCATTACTGTTTCAGAATAACAACAAAATGGATTCAATCGACCAGTATAAACCCCTCATATTCAATCCGGAAAAGACCGCTGAAATTGCCGGACATTACAAAGAAATTCTCAAACTGACGGGTGAAGACGTATCCCGGGAAGGCTTGTTGCAGACACCAGCGCGAGTGGCTAAGGCTATGCAATTTTTATTGAAAGGCTACGAGCAAGACCCGGAAAAGATATTGTTGTCGGCAAAGTTTACGGAGGATTACCGGCAGATGGTGATCGTCAAAGACATTCATTTTTATTCTCTCTGTGAGCATCATATGTTACCGTTTTTTGGCAAGGCACATGTTGCATACATCCCCAATCATCACATTACGGGCTTGAGTAAAATAGCCCGTGTGGTCGATGTTTTTGCCCGTCGCCTTCAGGTACAGGAACGCATGACCACACAAATCAAAGACTGCATCCAAAACACCCTTAACCCGCTTGGCGTCATGGTTGTACTGGAAGCACAACACCTTTGTATGCAAATGAGGGGAGTGCAAAAGCAAAACTCCATCACGACCACCTCCGACTTCACCGGTGTTTTTCAATCGGCTAAAACGCGGGAAGAGTTTATGAATTTGATAAAGAGAGGATAGCTATTTATAACTTATTCTTGAGTTGAAAAAATATCCAAATCAGCTTGAATAATTGCGGACGGAATGTTTGCCGCAGACAAAATACTATGAAAGACAAAATCAGTCTTCCACTTTTTATCTTTATTAGCCATCAATGCAGTTAATTTATCGTGGTTTTTGTAGATATATTTTTCCGACATCCATACTAAACATGCAGGATACTTTGCAGCTTCATGATCGGCAGCATGCAACCACAAATTATCTTCACCAAGGACCTCTCCATGATCAGCAATGTAGATCAGTATAGCATTTTTACTCATCAACATCTCGATAAGTATGTCCAAAAAATAATCCGTATAAAGGATGGTATTGTCATATGAGTTGATGATCTCTTCCTTTGTGTTTTGAGTAATGATCCTACTGGATGTTACCGGGGTGAAATATTCAAATTCTTTAGGATAATGATAGTTGTAATACCAGTGGCTACCAATAGCATGAAGAATCAACAAGCTTTTGGGATAGGTATCCAACGCCTTGTCAACAAAGGGCAACAAGTCAACATCTAACCAATAATTGAAATTATAAACCGATTTTTCCGGATGTGCATAAATAATTGTATCACATTCATTCATAAAAAAAACGTAATTGGTAGATGCTTCTTGATTGGATATCCATTCTGTACGAAAATTACACTTATTAAAAAGAGAAATAAAAGAACACTCGTTAAACGCTAAGTCTAAATTGACACTATCAGCCCTTGTGAGAATATGCGGAAGACTGGCATTGGTATATGTGTAGTGACTGTAAACATTGGGCAAAGAGTGAAGGTTTTTACGTTTGGCTAACAGTGGGTTAGTGTCCCGGTGATATCCATTGAGCGAGAAATGGTCTGCACGTGCAGCTTCGCCCAAGACCAAAATTACAGCCAGGGAATCTTCTCCATTTTGATGAGGTTGACAAACAAATTCGGGATCAAAATCAATGCGTTCTTGAGAGATGGACTTACGTAGAGACCAGTATTCAGACAGACTGTAATATACATTATATGGGAAGCGTTGGAAAAGGTTTGTTTTAAGTCTTCCGCTAAGATTAAAAACCAATATTAACCCTATACATGCAATAAAAAGATGCAGGTAATGATGTTTTGCATTGATTTTTTTAAACCTTAAAAACACCAAAAAGATTGAGATTACAAATGATATAGAGACAAAAACAATCAATTGCGGTGAAATTAAAGTTGTTACTTCCTCATGACTTGCATTGAATGTCGCCTCAATGAGCATAGGTGTTAATGAAGCTTTAAAAGCATGTCTGTAGAATCCGATTGTAGCCCCCAACATGGAGAAGACAGGAAAGAAAGCTGCAAAAACGTATTTGTTAATTGCCATCAGGTAAATTAAAAAACCTGACGAAAAACTCACTGCTCCCCAGTATAAGAAAGTGATTACAAATCCTTTGAAGCCTTTAAAAGGATTATCCAGAAAATCCGGAAGAATAAAAAACACTCCCACCCAAATTGTACAGATGAGAACAAAAAACACTAATGACTGAGAAAGTTGGGTAGTTATTTTGTTCTTTTTCCGGCTAACCATGGAGCATATTTATTAACGATGAGAATAAAAGGGACTAATAACAAGATAGACAACAGACTGTAAATATGGTTCACCCATGAAAGTTGATAAATATCAAGCGGTAATTTTAGCAAGTAATATGTGAATCCTTTCAGTAAGCCCCCGGCTAAAAGATGAAACGAGAAAATCAACAATGTGTTTTGTCCGATAAACTGTAAAAATTTAAGATTGACTTCAAATTTAAGGCTTAGATGTTCCATCAAATTTCCTACAGACACAAAAAACAGGATACCAAACAAAGCAGCCATCCAGAAGTAAAAATAATTACCGTACTCAGCTGCGGACACCTTTACTTTTATATTCAAGGATGCAAAAATCAGTAAACCTAAAAAAGACAACGGAACAAGAATCAAATACTTTTTATAGGTAAATTTATGTTTGGCTTTATGATTAAACCATGAGCCCAAGCCATACAGAATTGCTGTTGTGGGTACAACGCTTAATCCCCATGGCAAAGAAATGTTATTGTAATAATTCCCGTAAATACCGAGACCCAGCAAGATTGTAATAAAAACGTAATGTACGGTTTTAGATTTGCCTCTGAAAAGCAAATAAAAAATCATTTCTGTTGAAAACAAGCAGGGCAAAAACCACATGGGTGCATTATGATGTAGAAAATATCCTTTATGACCACCATAAAAAATCCCGTAGAAAGGCTCTAATAAATTTATTTGAAACGATGCGTCTTCACCGGTATGCCTTCCAATGAATAACCACGCTAAATAAGTAAGAATATTAATAACGAAATAAGGAATTAGTAATTGGTGAAATCTCTTTTTAAAGAACTGATAAAAATTCGGATATTTTGAATAATCAAAAAAATAACCTGAAAGGAAGAAAAACAGTGGGATGTGGAATGCATATATAAATTTCGTGTAACCCGCAGACAATGCTGTATGGCCAAGGACAACAAAAAATATGTTGATAGCCTTCACATAGTCCACCCACAAGATTCTATGTCCCACCATGTTACATGCTAGTTAATTTATCACCATGATCTTTGTAATGGCATTCTGCGTTCCATCTTCATTGGCACAAATGGCGAAATAAATGCCAGTGCTTACTTTCCTGCCATGAAAATCTTTTCCGTCCCAGGTGGCAATACTTCCGTTCGAGACAGTTTGATAAATGAGATTACCGTTCAGGTCTGTTATTTTAACCTGGGTTTTATTAATTAAGCCGACAATGGTAATAACGCCATTGTAGTTTTCGCGTACGGGGTTCGGGTATGCGTATACGTCAGCATAAATATTATTAGACTCTGCCGCATCCGTTTGATAAGAAATCAATCCGTTTCCGGTACCTATGAAGAGTTCCCCGGATACCGGGTTCAACGCTAACGACATAATATTATCGGAAAGCAAGGGACTATTACCTGAAGTAAAGTGATGAATGGTTTCCTGTCCGTTCTCTGACATTAAATACAATCCTGATCCTTCCGTCCCTAACCATTTTCGATTCGCGCCATCTATTATTATGGCTTTTACACTCTCGTTCTGCAGCAAATAATCGGCTAAGTCGGTACCATCATTTCTTGGAATTTTAACCCTTGAGCAGGTATAGCCCGGATCAAAAGCCTTAGACGGATTATAAAAAAGCAAGGGACCCATATCAGTGCCAACCCACACGGTACCGTTTTGATCTTGAGCAATGCAATAAATATATTGCGGACTAAGGGTGACACCCGGATTGTCAACGTCATCAAATTGTGAGAAAAACTTTCTTTTATCATCACCCTCATCCATAAGGGTATTGTTGTCATCCCATATGAAAATACCCGGAGTGTATCTGACAGATAAAACCCATTTTTGATTTGGATTTTGATTCGATATCAAGATAGGTCCAAGTGTAGGTAAAGTCGCTTCTGAATAATTTAATTGTAACCATTCACCTTCATTATTTAGTATTTTAATAGGAGAAGACGAAGAAGTATTTGCAACCCACAGATTGTTGTTCTCGTCGAAAATCGCTCCGTCTAATCTTATGAAGTTGTATTCCGAACCCTGTCCGGGGTAAATGCTATTCAGAGTACTGTTATTATGGTTGTGCCATTTATAGAATTCGTCATCTCTAAACTCGTACAGACCGGTTCCATAGGAAGTCACAAAGAAATGTTTATTGTCTTGTGGATGAACAGCAACATTCATAAAATCAAGTGCACTGCGTCCTGTCGAAGGTTTAATTTGAGTTTCTTCTATCACTTTCCAGAAGTTGTTCTCATATATCATCACTTTTGCGCTTCTCATGTGTTGGGATGCCCACCTGCCTCCATTCACCACAAACAATTTTTCTCCGGCGAAAGTCATGCTCCAAGGGATATTTTGAGCCGGACCATTAGGCTTGTAGTATTCAACCGTAGGATTTGTATCTGCTTGAAACTTATAAGAAATAACTCCTGATTCACCGCCCGCAAACCAATAGAGATCATTCTTTTTGTCATACTCTATGTCGGATGACCCCGGAATTTCTATGGTGCTCATTTCGAAGGACTCGTTAAGCACGTATGTGTTGTTTGTGCCATTTCCTACCAGGAGTTTTCCGTCAGACATATTTAGTTTCCCGATAGAAATCGCAGAGAGCAAATCACTCCAGGTGTTATTATCTTCTTGTTTGTATAATTTATTGTCACGCAGAAGCAGTAGTTTCCCGGCAAAAGTGAAGATTTTCTGAAACTTACCGGATCCGGGTAATCCGTCCGACGAATACCAATATTCATAATTCACAAGATTGCGATTGTTTGCATCCGCCTGCAAAATCCCATCTTCTGTCAATGCATAAATGATGTCGTTATGGATGGTTGTAGAAAGAACTTTAATTTCAGATGCATTTGGACCAATAAAATAAGTATCTGAAATTTCTTTTTTAACAAGATTTAATACCAGGATTCCAAAATCACAAGACAAATAAGCAAAATTTCCATTAAAATAAACTTCGTTGATCGTTTTACTGGAACTCATTTGTTTGTTGAACAAATCAGAGATGTTATGCACGCCAACTTCGTGCATCAAGTCGATATTGCCATTTTTATAAACGATCAACAATTGGTCGTTGACTTCGTCGTATTCAAGTTTGATGATATTTACGTCGTTTAAACCGCTGATTTTAGTGAAGACCTGTATGTCCCTATCTTCTTTCCCTACCGAAAAAAGTGCCCCGTCACTTATAGCATAAATACTTGTAGATGATTGAGCTATTTGTGAGACACTATTATAGGCGAGATGTGTACGCCATTTTCCCATAGCTACCGGATGGTCAGTTTGTGCAACAACAACTGTTGTAAGCAAAACGGTAATAATTGATAAGATGCTTTTTCTCATACCTTGATCATTGATATGTTCCCTGTCGGATAAAACGCTCGTTTCAACCGAACCGGTTTAAATAGTTTTTAAGTTTATCTATAGCTAACGCTCTGTGACTGATTTTATTTTTCAAATCCTCGCCAAGTTCTGCAAATGTTTGGGTAAAACCGTCAGGGACAAAAACCGGATCATAACCAAAACCTCCTTCACCGGAAGGATGGGTAGCTATATATCCTGTAATTACGCCCTCAAAATAATGTATGTCTCCCCCTTCAATCAAGGCGACAACAGTTCTGAACTGTGCTTTACGATTTTCAATTCCTTTCAAATCATGCAGTAATTTTTGCATGTTTCGTTCCGAATTATGATCTTCACCTGCATAGCGGGCAGAAAAAACCCCGGGGCGATTACCCAAAGCTTCAACTTCTAATCCTGTATCTTCTGCAAAACAATCGTAACCGTAACGGTTGTAAATATATTCAGCCTTCATCAAGGCGTTTCCTTCCAAGGTTTCTGCAGTTTCGGGCAAGTCATCAAAACAACGAATATCCTGCAAACTAAGTATGGGCACATCTGCAGGCAAGATATGCCTGACCTCGCTCAATTTGTGCCGATTATTAGTTGCAAAGACAAGTTGTTTCATTCAAAAAACCAAAATATCGGGTAGCAAAGATAGTGTTTTTACTACGAATTTTGATTAATTCAATTGAATTTGTGATGTTTCCGGCAGACAATGATAAAAAAATATTACTTTTGTCACCGTGAAGTGCTCCAAATCGCTCGAAGCATTTTGAATCGTCTCCACGTTTTGCCGATTCTCCATCTCGATATCCATAAATAGTATGCCCAAAGATCAAAGAATTAATTTTAGCAGTAAAATGGCGGTTGTCGCTGCTGCTGCCGGGTCTGCAGTCGGACTTGGTAATATTTGGCGTTTCCCTTATGAATTGGGACAATCGGGAGGAGCCGCGTTTTTAATTATTTACATAGCATTTGTGGTACTTCTTGGCATGCCCTTGATGATGTCGGAATTTTTGATTGGACGTATGGGTCAAGGTAATGCAGTGGGTTCTTTCAAAAAGCTGGCACCCGGAAAACGCTGGTGGTTCATCGGAGTGATGGGCGTGCTGACAGCTTTCCTGATCATGGGCTTTTACTCTGTCATATCAGGATGGACAATGGAGTATATTTATCAAGCCGTCAGCAATCAATTTGTCAACAGGGACACTGCTACTTTAACGCAAATGTTTGTTGACTTTAGTAGCGATACTTACCGTCCGCTTTTTTGGATGTTCATTTTTATGATTTTTGCCACAGTGATCATTATCTTAGGCGTGAAGGATGGTATTGAAAAAAGCACCAAATTTCTGATGCCGCTCTTACTCATCATCATTATCATCTTAGGCATCAGGTCTATCACTTTGCCAGGTGGAGCAGTAGGTTTAAAATACCTTTTCCGTCCTGACTTCAGCAAAATCACCTCCGGGGTTATATTAAGCGCAATGGGACAAGCCTTTTTTTCACTTAGCTTGGGCATGGGATGTATGATTACTTACGGATCTTATATCAATAGAAAAAATCATCTCTCTCACACCGTTTTTGAGGTAACCATGTTGGATACCCTGGTATCGGTATTGGCTGCCGTAGCCATCTTCCCTGCCGTCTTTTCTTTAGGTATTGACCCTGCCTATGGTCCTGAGTTGGTTTTTATCACTTTGCCCAATGTTTTTGCACAGATCCCGGGCGGCTATGTCTGGGCAATCCTGTTTTTTATTTTGCTTTGTGTGGCTGCCCTGACTTCAGCAATCTCACTGATGGAAGTTGTGGTGGCATTTCTTGTGGAAGAAATAAAAATGAAAAGAACAGCCGCAACCATCACTGTAGCCATCATCATTATGATATTAGGAACCTTTGCTTCTTTATCGTTCGGAGCATGGGAAAATGTGAAAATTTTCAATATGAATTTTTTCGATTTGTTTGATAATGTTACTTCTAAAATTTTCATGCCTTTGGGTGGTTTGATGATTTCCGTCTTTACAGGATGGGTGCTCTGCAAGCAGAAAATCAAAGAAGAAATGAGTTCCTACGGTAAATTTCCCACACCTTATTACCGTACATTTATCTTCCTTGTTAAATATATTACGCCTCTATGCATCATACTTGTTCTCTTAAATCAAATTGGTTTGGGGAAATGGTTAGGATTCTAAACAAAAAAATCAAGAAAGCCATCTCCATTGCGAGCTTATTTTTTATAGCACTACATCTCCAAGCCCAATCAGAACTTGAAGAAGCACTGTACTCCATGAATCATGTGCTGAATTACGTAGGTGCTTCGATTATTGAACTTGCCGACCCTTATTTGTCAGTGTTGAATTATAACGGATATGGAGCCTGGTTTGAATACAACAATTACCGGTATTTCAATCCTAGTTGTTCGGCTTTGGTTGAGTATTCCAGATTAGAGGGTTTGGGTGCGCTGACGCTGAATCCGCAATCAACTGCACTGATTACCTATTTAGGTGCCAATACGGCTTATGGTGTTTTGTATGAGTACCGCGACATCGACAATATTGTGTTGCATGCCGGCGGTAATGTGGATGTCGATTTTGGGATGAAGATACATTCACGCAATGTAAACAATCCTTACAGCATGGATTTAGCTACCAATCTGAATGGGATGCTTGGTTTCAGATACATGATACCCACAAAAAGACGAATATTGAATCTCAGTACTCAAATTGAATTTCCAATGATGGGCTGTATGTTTGTGCCTTATCCCGGCTTGAGTTATTATGAAATATACAACTCAAAGAAGATTGGCGAAACCATTCATTTTTCAAGTTTTCATAATAAACAAGGCATCAAACAAAGAATTATTTTCAATATGCCTTTTAAACATTCTTCCTGGTCAGTTGGCGTTTTAATGCACCTGCTTAAGTATCAGACCGGAGAGCAACCTTATAAGATGAATGAATTTTCGGTATTCTTCGGAATTCAATATGATTTTATTAAATTTTCCGGTTGGAAGTCAAACAAACCTGAAAACTTCGTCAGTCCCGGGCTTTAAAAAGAATTTGTATGAAAACCAAATATTTTCTACTGATATCACTGACGGTAACGCTTGTTTCTTGCATGGACGATTTTAATCCTCCTGCAAATACTTACCGTGGAAATTTTGAGACCCTCTGGAAAATCGTTGACACGCAGTATTGTTATTTAGATTATAAAAACATTAACTGGGACTCAATTTATACAGTTTATGAATCTAGACTTAAGTATGACACTGTGAACGAGATCACTTTTTTTGATGCCATGTCTGAAATGCTGGCTGAACTGAAAGACGGGCACGTCAATTTATATTCATCTTTCGACAGGAGCCGCTATTGGAATTGGTTTACGGATTATCCGCCGAATTTTAATGCATCGCTTTTATATCAAGAGCATTATCTCGGAGCCAACTACCGCAGTGTAAATGGATTGAAATATCAGCGTATAGCTGATGGGGAAGTTGGCTATATCTATTATTCAAGCTTTTCAGATAGTTTTTTAGATAGAAATATCAGATACATTTTTCAATACTTCATGGATTGCAAACACGGTTTAATCATAGATGTCCGCAATAATGGAGGAGGTTCTATAGAGACTTGTAAACAATTAGCTTCTTACTTTTTTGAAAAAGATACGGTGAGTATGTATTTGCAACATAAAACGGGTCCCGGTCATTCGGATTTCTCTAAACCGGTACCTGTCAAGACGGAAGCGCATGAAAAGATTCAGTGGTTGCGCCCCGTGGTGGTGTTGGCAAACAGAGCTTCTTATAGTGCTACCAATTTGTTTGTGTGTATGATGAAGGATGCACCATATACGGTAATCGTCGGCGACCGAACCGGCGGTGGCGGAGGTATGCCGTCTTCCAATGAACTTCCCAATGGGTGGATGGTTCGTTTTTCTGCCAGTCCGATGTATGATGGTAATATGCAACATATTGAATTTGGCATTGAACCGGATATCAGCATAGATTTGGATTCGGCTGATGTAGCGAAGGGAAAGGACAGCTTGATTGAAAGGGCGTGTCAGTTGTTGGGGGCGAGGTAGCGGGTTCCGCGGTGCGGGGTTGATGGTGGCATTAAATAGTATCTTATGCGTAAACTTAAAATTACGGAATTAAATCGTCTGACTGCAAAGGAGTTTGAGCAAGCAAACAAAACGCCCTTGATAGTAGTATTGGATAATGTGAGGAGTTTACACAATGTAGGTTCGGTTTTTCGTACCTGCGACGCTTTTTTGGTGGAAGAAATACATCTATGCGGTATCACTTCAACACCGCCTCATGCGGAGATTCACAAAACCGCCTTGGGTGCGGAACACACCATGCAATGGAAATATTTTGAAGATGCCATCCAATCGGTTGAGATGCTTAAAAAAGATGGCTATGTAATTTATGCGGCCGAACAAGCGGAGGGCAGCACCAATTTATACGATATGCGTATTCCCGGCGGACAAAAGATAGCTTTGGTATTTGGCAACGAAGTCAAAGGTGTGCAACAAAAAATCATTGATCAATGTGATGCTTGCATTGAAATTCCGCAGTATGGCACCAAACACTCGTTGAATGTCAGCGTTTCTGCGGGTATCATCATTTGGGAAATATTCAAACAATTACGCCATGGATTGGAAAGATAAATTACAACTTTCCTACATCTCCCACTGCTCTACCGAATCAATCAAATCGTCGAAAGTTTTGACACTGCTTTTGGCTTGTACATCGACAATTTGTTTGATGAGGGCATCGTTGTAAGTTTCAGCTTCTACATCGCGAATGACGCCTAAGGCAACGGGATATTCCGGACCGGACATTAAAATAAGTTTTAAATGTAACGTAGGATCTGGTGTTTTGGCATCGTGGGTCAGGATGTCATTTTCTGTGATACCGTTTTCACCTATGGTTACTACTTTCAAATTCAATCCTTCCAAGATCAATCCTTTATCTTGATTTTTTCCAAAAATCATTTTCTTACCGTGTTCCAACACGATGATTCTGTCCTCACGGGTAGTCTTTTCAGAAAGATATTTGTGTGCACCATCATGAAAGATGACACAGTTAACCAGACATTCTACAACAGAAGTACCTTTATGTTTAGCAGCAGCAAGTATGGTCATGTGCGATGACTTCATGTCAACATCCAATACTCTTCCGAAAAAAGTACCCCTGGCGCCCATGGTTAGTTCACCCGGACGGAAAGGCTCTTCTATGGTTCCAAAAGGGGAAGAATTAGTAATACACCCTTTAAGGGTTGTAGGTGAATATTGCCCTTTAGTCAAACCATAAATTTGATTATTGAAAATCAATACATTGATGTCAATATTTCTTCTTACACTGTGGATAAAGTGATTGCCGCCGATGGCTAGACAGTCGCCGTCACCGGTGACTTGCCAAACCGTTAAATCAGGGTTTGCCACTTTTACGCCGGTGGCGATAGCAGCACTTCGGCCATGAATACCGTGAAATCCGTAGCTGTTTACGTAATAAGGCAATCTCGATGAACAGCCAATGCCGGATACAACCACTGTTTTTTCCGGAGCAACGCCCATATCAGCCATGACTTTTTGCATGGCAGCCAATATAGCATAATCGCCGCAACCCGGACACCAGCGTACCAACTGATCGCTTCTAAAATCATTTACCGTATATTGAGTTTTTTGTGTCGTGTCCATGTCTGTTTATTTTAAAAGTGAACTGATGTGTTCTTCCAATTCAGCGGAAGAGAAAGGCTGTCCTTGAACTTTGTTGTATTGAAGATATTCTCTTCCCGGAACTTTTGTCCGAAGAAGGGTAGCAAACTGTCCGCTGTTTAATTCACAAACAACCACCTTTTTGTATTTGGCAATCACTTCTGCCGTATTCTTCGGTAACGGATTGATGTAGGTAAAATGTGCCAAAGCAACCTTTTTACCTTGCTCATTCAAATCAAGGACGGCTGTTTTCAAGTGCCCATAAGTAGAACCCCAGCCAATCACCAACAAATCGGCATCCGCGCTTCCTTCTACTTTCAAGTCCGGAATTGCATTGACTACATAATTTACCTTAGCCTGACGGGCATCTACCATGCGCTGATGATTCAAGGCTTCCGTAGAAACAGCACCGGTAACATAATTTTTTTCCAGGCCTCCGTTGCGATGCTCCAAGCCTGGTACACCAGGAATATTCCAATACCTGGCCTTAGTTTCAGGATCGCGAGCCGTAGCTGACAAACCTGTCATACCTGGTTTTACATAATGAGGTTTAATCTCCGGAAGATCGGCAAATTTCGGTAGTTTCCACAGGGATGAACCATTGCCGATAAAGCCGTCAGTAAGTAAAACAACCGGCGTAGAGTGTTCCAAAGCTATCTTGGCAGCTATAAAGGCATAATGAAAACAGTCTGCAGGAGTAGAAGCCGCAAGCACTACAACCGGACTTTCACCATTCCTGCCATACATAACTTGCAATAAATCCGTTTGCTCCGTTTTAGTCGGTAATCCCGTAGAAGGACCACCACGCATCACGTCCACAATAACCAAAGGCAATTCCGCCATCACAGCCAAACCAATGGCTTCCGACTTCAAAGCGATACCCGGTCCGGAAGTATTGGTCGCTGCCAGCGCTCCTGCAAAGGAAGCCCCGATAGCAGTTGTAATACCCGCAATTTCATCTTCAGCCTGTATGACCTTCACTCCCATGTCTTTCCTGCGAGCGAGTTCCTGCATGATATCAGAAGCGGGGGTAATAGGATAACTACCCAAAAATAATTCAAGATTGGCTTTCTTTGAAGCTGCAATCAATCCCCAGGCAGTGGCCTTATTTCCGCTTATACTGGTATACTTGCCCTTGGGTGTCGATTCCGACTTATTAACCTGGAAAGCAGAAACGTTCAAATGCAGGTTGTGACCGTAATTAAATCCATCCACCAAAACTTTAACGTTGGCTTCCAGCACCTTAGGTTTGTTTTTAAATTTACTGGAAAGGAAATGAATGGCAGCATCAATGGGGCGATTGAATAACCAACAAACCAGTCCTAAGGCAAACATGTTTTTGCTCCTTAACACGGATTTATTATCCATGTCGAAATCCTTCAGACTCTCTTGGGTCATGGATGTCAGAGCAACCGGAATCAACTGTACAGTATCTGAAATTTTCAGTTCTTCGAAAGGATTATCTGTGGTAAACTGTGCTTTTTCCAATTCTTTTTTTCCAAAAGCATCCGTATCAAAAATGATTGTACTGTGTTTTTTAATACCTTTAGCATTCACTTTTAGGGCAGCGGGGTTCATTGCCACCAGTACATCAGCATCATCACCGGGAGTAAAAATTTTCTCCGATCCTAAATGTACCTGAAAACCGGACACACCGAATAAAGTACCTTGCGGTGCCCTAATTTCAGAAGGATAATCCGGGAATGTTGAAATTTCATTTCCCAGGATAGCCGATAAATTGGAAAATAAAGTTCCGGTGAGTTGCATCCCATCTCCGGAGTCTCCGGTAAAGCGGATGACTACGGTTTTCTTTTCAGTCGTTTTGATATCAGTCATTTTTACGAGTTAGGCGTTGCAAGTTTTTGCGGTATCTTATAAGTATCCAACTGTTTTCGTGTTCCGGGATCCGGGGTCCGAGTTCCGTGGTGCGTGGTCGCATGCAGGGTATTTACCTGTCTTGCAACAATTAAATCATTTTTTTTAAAACTCTGCGTTATTTGGTGTACGTGGGAAAGGTATCACGTCACGGATATTAGTCATGCCAGTCACGAACAACATCAGTCGCTCGAAGCCCAAACCAAATCCGGAGTGAGGTGCTGTTCCAAAACGGCGGGTATCTAAATACCACCAAATATCTTTTTCGGGAACACCCATTTCCTGAGCACGTTTTTTTAATTTCGTATAATCTTCTTCTCTCTGAGAACCTCCGATGATTTCACCTATTTTCGGGAACAATACATCCATTGCCCTTACTGTTTTACCATCTTCATTGAGTTTCATATAGAAGGATTTGATGTTCTTGGGATAATCAATAAGAATAACCGGTTTTTTAAAATGTTTCTCAACCAGGTATCTTTCGTGTTCGGACTGTAAATCCATGCCCCAGCCGATAGGATATTCGAATTTAACACCTCTGGCAACAGCTTCCTCTAAAATTTTAACACCTTCTGTATAAGTCAGGCGTTGGAAGTCATTTTCTACCACAAATTTTAAGCGTTCTATCAATTCCTTATCAAACATATCATTCAGGAATTGTATATCATCCGCACATTTTTCCAAAGCCCAGCGCACACAGTATTGCACAAAATCTTGTGCCAATTGCATATTATCCTCTATCTCATAAAATGCCATTTCCGGCTCTATCATCCAAAACTCGGCCAAATGGCGGGGAGTGTTGGAGTTTTCTGCACGGAAAGTGGGACCGAAAGTATAAATTTCACCCAAAGCCAAAGCTGCCAATTCTCCTTCCAACTGACCGGAAACAGTCAGATTAGTCTGTTTGCCAAAGAAATCTTTAGAAAAATCAACCTTACCGTTATCATTTTTGGGTATATTGTTTAAATCCAGAGCAGTTACCACAAACATATTACCGGCACCTTCACAATCAGACCCGGTAATGATGGGCGAATGAAAATACACAAACCCTCTTTCATGGAAGAAAGTGTGGATTGCCATAGCCATGTGGTGACGCATGCGCAAGACAGCACCAAAAGTATTGGTTCTTGGTCGCAAATGAGCTATCTCGCGCAAAAATTCTAAGGAGTGACCTTTCTTCTGTAGTGGATAAGCCTCTGGATCGGCAGTGCCGTATATTTCAATAGCTTCAGCGTGAATCTCAACATTCTGCCCTTTCCCAAGAGATTCCACCAGTTTCCCCGTTACGCTGACACACGCCCCGGTAGTGATGGGTTTCAGAAACTCTTCACTAAAATCGGTACTTTCAGCCACTACTTGAATGTTGTGTATGGTAGAACCATCATTCAGTGCAATAAAACTGATGTTTTTGTTACCGCGTCTGGTCCTTACCCAACCTTTTATGTTGATGTCCGCACCAAAATCGGTACGCTTGAGCGCATCAATAATTTTTGTTCTCATTTTAAGAGGTTTTTGCAATTCAGCTTGCAAAAGTAATAAAAAAAAATGAAATGGAGTTAATGGGCTACTTCAACAGCATTTTTAAGTGGGAGACCTTTAATTTCCCGCAGATTAACACAGATTGGGAGTCGCAGATTTTCAAATTTTTCGAGCGAAGCGGGTGCAGTCTTGACCTTTTTTGCTCCGGTCAAGACAAAAAAATGAAAAATAAGGGTTCAAGCTAAAAAACAAACAAGTTCCTTCATGATCAACGCCATCAAAGGCTGCACTTTATTCCCTACTTCCTGTACTTCTTCATGACTAATTTCAACAATTTTACCAGGTACGCCGAGGTCTGTTATAACGGAAATGCCAAACACCTGCATGCCGGCATGTTTGGCAACAATAACTTCCGGAACTGTGCTCATGCCAACTGTATCGGCACCGATGATTCGAAAATATTTGTATTCGGCAGGTGTCTCGAAGGTTGGTCCTGAAGTACCTGCATATACGCCTTCCACCACTTTGATATTGTGTTTGGCGGCTATGGCTTTTGCCTGATCAATCAATGCCTTGGAATAGGCTTCACTCATATCGGGGAACCTTGTCCCCAACGCTTCGTAGTTTTTCCCACGCAACGGGTGTTCGGGGAATAGATTGATATGATCAGTAATAAGCATCAAATCGCCTATCTCAAAATCAGGATTAAGACCACCCGAAGCATTGGATATCAATAAAGTGTCGATTCCTATTGCTTGCATCACCCTGATAGGAAAGGTGACTTCCTGCATGTTATATCCTTCGTAATAATGAAATCGTCCTTGCATCACCAGCACATCAACGCTACCCAACTTACCGATAATCAGCTTACCCTGATGCCCTTCAACGGTAGAAACCGGAAAATTGGGAATGGTATCATATGGTAATTCAACCTTTTGGGTGAGTTGAGTCACCAGGTTTCCCAGACCGGTCCCGAGAATGATGCCAACATGAGGCAAACTGTCAAATCTATTTTTTAGATAAAAGGCGGTTTCTTGAATCTTCTTCAACATAATCGGTAATTTTTTTTATCAATGAGGTTTCGTTGTTGTTTAAAATCTTCACACGGATAGGCAATGCATATAGATGATATTTCAATGAACTGGGTACAATGGGGTTATTGACCAACCTGGCTGCATCCTTCTCCGTCATCAAAATAAGTTTTTCCTGATTAGGAATCTCATAGAATTGTTTTTCTATCAATGTAATGTCTTTTTCCGTAAATTCATGGTGATCCCGGAACTGCAAATGCCTGACATCATCCGTATAATTCTTCAGATGTGACAATATCATTTGAGGCGATACAATCCCCGTCACAAGTAAAACGGATGCTTTTTTTTGTTTGATGTTTTTAAACAGCCACAAGCGGTCGGCATAGCGAATAAAAACCGGCAAAGGTTCATCATAAACAAAGCTTGAAAAAAACACATGGTGGTACATGCTGGGAATGATCTCATGTTCAATGACACGCATGTCAATTGCCGAAATACCAGCTGGACACTTGGTTACAATGATAATATCGGCACGTCTTGCTCCTTGTTTTTTAGGTTCACGAAGATTACCACCCGGCAACAAACTATCACGTGAGTACAATCGATTGTAGTCTGTAAGCAAAATCGATAAGCCTGGTCTGATTCTGCGGTGTTGATGCGCATCATCCAAAATTATCGCATCCAATGCCGGATACAGATTTAACAATTCATCAATTCCCTTGCTTCTATTCTCAGAGACAGCTACTGGTACCCCGTGAAATTTGAGATACATCTGCATAGGTTCATCGCCTATTTCTAGGGCATTAGACCTCTGATCAGCCAACATAAAACCTTTTGTTCTCCGTTTGTAGCCACGACTTAAAACTGCAACACGAAAAAGCGATTGCAACTCAGATACAATAAATTCAGTATGTGGAGTCTTGCCGGTACCACCAACTGTCAAATTTCCAACTGAAATAACAGCAGTATTTTTTTCTTTTGAAGGTAACAACCCGAAGTCATATAAGCTGTTTCGGATGTACGTCACAATGCCATATACAAACGATACAGGTAAAAATAATAATCTTCGAACTGTTTCCTTCATGACTGTTATTTCAGGTGGCCCTGCTGTTTTTAGTTAAATATTTGTTTTGAGACAGCCCCACAAAGTTAATCATATATCACATTCATACGATGATACAAGAATTTATTTAATGAAAATTATTCATTTTCATCACTATGGAACCGGGTCATAACCACTTCCTCCCCAAGGGTGGCAGCTCAAAATTCTTTTCAAAGCAAGCCATCCTCCTTTGAAAATTCCGTATTTCATCACAGCTTCTACGGCATACTGAGAGCAAGTGGGCGTATATCTGCAACTTGGCTTCAGCAGCGGTGAAATCGCATATCTGTAAAAATAAACAGGTATTAAAAAAATATGTCTGACTAAAACTTTCACACCTCTAACGTTTGTGCAATCTTTTCCAAAGACAGTTTGACTTTCTCTTCTATTTCCGAATACGGATGCGTGGTACCTGACAAATAGACAAATGCAAGATCGAGCTGCACGTTTTTATCGACACATTTTTGATGAAGCGCCCATTTATTCAGACGATACGATTCCCGTATTTGTCTTTTAACTTGATTGCGATGAACGGCTTTTTTAATTTTCTTCTTGGGTACGCTAATGAGAACCTGTACGGAAGTTTCGTGAACGCCATCAATCCGATTATAAACCACCTTCAACGGATGGACTTTAAAAGTACTACCCGCTTCAAACAACTGTTTGATACGGATTTCACCGCACAAACGCTCGTTCTTGGGAAATTTATTGGATTGATTTATTGTCATATGAACGTTCTCGTTTATCTAAATGAAATAATCCCAAAAATACGATTTTTTCCGTACATTTGGGATTAAATTACCTATTTGAATCAACAAATCAGCTATTTGTTGTCGTTTTTCAATTTTTTAAAGTGCTCCTTTAAATAAGTATCCAATGCCATGGTCATAGAAGGGCATTCTTCTGTAGGTGCTTCTAAGTCCAACCTCAAACCCGACTCACGAATAGCTGCTGCCGTAGCCCCACCAAAGCAACCGATATGAATATCCCCTTGCACAAAATCAGGAAAATTCATAAACAAAGACTGTACGCCCAAGGGGGTAAAAAACAGTAGCATATCATAATTAAAATTTTCCTTCGGAGTATATTCATTGGCTACTGTTCTGTACATCACTGCTTTCGTATAAGTGATTTTTGAGCTGTCAAGCGCACAAACAACGTCTTCATTCAGTACTTCAGGTGTCACAAACAGAAACTTCTCATCTGCGTGCTTGTTCAAAACAGCTATAAATTCAGGCATTTTCCCGCTCGAACCGAAGAAAACCTTCCGTTTCCGATACTGAATGTAATGTTGTAAATAGACTGCTACCGACTCAGAAATGCAGAAATACTTCATTTCCTGCGGTACAGTAACCCTCATCTCTTCACACATGCGGAAAAAGTGATCAATACCCTGCTTTGCGTTGAAAATAATGGCCGAAAAATCCAAAATTTTAATTCGCTGTGCCCGAAATTCTCTCGCACTTAACGGCTCAACTTTGATAAGTTGATAAAAATCAATCTTAACATTATATTTCTCACTTATATCAAAATAGGGAGATTTTTCGTTGCTAGGACGGGGCTGAGATACTAATATCTTTCTAATTTTCAATGTTTAACAAATTAAAGTTTAAAACCCTTTTATTATCCATTTATAGACTTGAAACAGCCCCATATAGGGCAAAATTTCGAGAGCGCAAAGATACAACAATATGTGAATAAAATCTAATATTTTTTTATAAAAAAGCTGAAAAAGTTTAATAACCAGGAATATACCTGATAGAATTGCAAATATTGATGCTATGATATCAAATAAATGTGGGAAAGTTCCATGGTAGAAATATATTTTCAATATCAACAAAGGAGCGATCAACAGGCTAAGAAAAAATAAGGTATTGGTATAAAACTCATCGCCGGATTTAAACGATGCTTCTTTTGAAAATGTATAAGCAACGATGCGCATGAGGAAATGTTTGACAATCAGAAAGATTAAACCACATAAAAATAACAAGGAGTAGATTGAAAAGCTAAGTTGTACTTCCGGATAAAAGCTAAGATATACGTACAGGCTCAAAACCCCTACAGCAAAAATAATTAAAAAGAAACGTGATTGATATCCCTCTGTAGTCGTTTGGCTGAACATACTTTTACGAATTTTAACTTTGGCAACATTCTGCAGTGAATCCATTATCCACCCATAAGACCTATTGACTGAAAAAACAAAAAGCATGAACAAGAACAAGATAACTCCGAATATCCAATTTTGCGTGTGAGGCAGTTTCGGAAACAAATCTCCCTGGAAGCTGACAGACAAGGTTCGTAGGGCATCCAAAGAGTTTTGGATATGGAAAACGGCTTCCCCGTACTGAGGATTAACCCGAAAAGTCAAAACATCATAAATACCGAACATCCGCTACGCCGTTTTTAAATTAAACGTACAAAAATACGTTATTTTCTGTATATTTGCACAAATTTTTTTACAATGATATTAGTTACAGGAGCAACAGGATTAGTAGGCGGACATCTTCTTTGGCATTTATTGCAGCAACATGAGGAAATTGTTGCGATTAAAAGGTCATCCAGCAACATGAACACCATTTATACCGTATTCAAGTTTTACGCAAAAAACCCCGATGAATACTTAAAAAAGATAGCTTGGAGAATTGCAGATGTGAATGATTACAACTCTTTGCAAAAAGCCATGTCAGGCATAGAGCAAATTTATCATTGTGCGGCAATAGTCTCCTTAGGGAAACAAGATAATAACATTGATGATGTGAATGTGTCCGGAACCCGAAATATGGTAGAACTGGCCTTGGCACACAAAGTGAAAAAATTTTGCTATGTGAGCTCAATTGCAGCTTGTGGTTTCAGCCACAAAGGAGAAATAATTGACGAAGAAACTCCTTTCCAAAGTTCAACACACAAAACACCTTATGCAGTCAGTAAACATGCAGCTGAACAGGAAATCTGGAAAGGAATAGAAAAAGGCTTAAAAGCCATTATAGTCAATCCGGGCGTTATCTTGGGTGTTTCCGGAGCCAAATCCAGCAGCACATTACTTTTTCACCAGGTAAAAAGGGGAATGATGTTTTACACCTTGGGCGGATCCGGTTATGTAGATGTACAAGATGTTGTCAAAGCGATGATTTTGCTGATGAACAGTAACATTCATTCAGAAAGATTTATTCTTGTCGGCGAAAACGACTCCAACCAGGAAATATTAAACTGGATGGCAGCAGGATTCAATAAACCTAAGCCGTTTATTAAGGTAGGACGCAGACTGATTACGGTGATCGGCTTCCTTTCTGAAATTTCCGGAAAGATTTTCAAATACACCCCACTCCTGGACAGAAGCATGGGTGTTTCGGCCACCAATCGCTCCTATTATTCATCTCAAAAAATAAAAGATGCCATAGGGTATCAGTTCAATCCCATTTCAAAATGCATTGCTGACGTCTGCAGGTTCATGTTGCAAAACTAACTTCAATTTTTCTATAAATAATTTGGCATCTCCCATGGGAAGGGAAAGTGGAGGCAACAGTCTGATGGTGTTTGTTCCCGAAACGCCGGTAAATATTTTTTGTTCAAAAAGCAAACGACTTCTGATATCTTTTATCGGCTCTTCAAACTCTAATCCTATCATCAATCCCAAACCACGTACTTCTTTGATCTGGGGGATTTGTTTCAGCTCAGACACCAAAAATTCACCAACCTTCTGAGCATTCTGAACAAGACTTTCCGCTTTTATGATATCCAATACTGCAATTGCCGCAACGCAAGCCAGGTGATTACCCCCAAATGTAGTACCTAAGAGACCATGCGAAGGTTTAAATATAGGACTAATTAACACACCGCCTATGGGATAACCGTTTCCCATACCTTTGGCGATGGTGATTAAATCAGGGCGGATACCGGCATGCTGATGGGCAAAGAACTTTCCACTTCTGCCGTAACCCGACTGTATTTCATCAAGAATCAAAACAGTTCCCGTGGTTTTACAAGCATCACTCAATTGATTCAAAAAATGGACATCAGGTATCTGAATACCACCAATACCTTGAATTCCCTCGATGATTACGGCACAAATATCTCTTTTTTCTAAAGAATTTCTTACTCCATCAATATCGTTGAGAGTAAAAAACTCGACTTCCAAACCTTCGTTGATAGGAGCTATAATCCTGGGATTGTCGGTGATTCTTGCCGCTATTGAAGTACGTCCGTGAAAACTTTTTTTGAAAGAAATCACTTTTTTTCTTCCATTGTGGAAAGAAGCTAATTTCAGAGCGTTCTCATTGGCCTCTGCACCGGAGTTTACCAAAAAAAGTGCGTAGTTTTCATATCCTGAGATTTTCCCAAGCTTTTCGGCCAATTCATGCTGAAATTTATTTACAATCGTATTCGAATAAAAGATGAGTCTTTCAGTCTGGCTCTTTAATTTTTGAACAAAAAACGAATGCGAATGACCTACAGATATAACAGCGTGTCCACCGTAAAAATCGAGATATTCTATGCCCTGTTTATCGTACGTTCTACACCCGATCCCCTTTTCAATTTCAACGTTAAACACTGGATACACGTCAAAAGGTTCCATATTAATAGCTTTATATTTAATCAGTTAAAGATAATTTGTCCGTTAACTCCAAACCACAGCGGCCTGGACAAACAAAATCAGATGATGGATTTAATCATAGAATTGTTGCAATGCGCAATCCGATAAAGACAGCATATAATAAATGAAGAAGCTTGATCTTGTCTTTACGCACGTAACACAGAGGCTTGATGCAAAGCTTCTAAAATATTGATAATATAATCTCCCATTTTTTCACATTCGGTGATAATATCCATGTAGGTTACACTGATCTGATATTTATACTTTTTCGAATTAACATCTAATATATTTTGAGTTTTCAATCTGTCTCTAAAGTTATTGATTTCATTTTCTGTATTTTCAGAACGAATAAACTCTTCATAACTCACATCATCATTTTCGAGTGCATCGATCATTTGCTGAATGGCTTTGTCAACAAGATTCATCATGAGTTGAATATTGTTATGCATCTCTTCCGTATAAACAACTTTATTTTCATTTCTGCGCACAATCGTACGACCAATATTGTAGCAGCCATCACAAACACTTTCGATTTCGGAAACCACACGAAGCATTTTCTGTACCTGATATTTACTTTCAGGACTCAACCTGCCGTCGGAAACTTTAGTCAGATAGGAAGCAATTTCAACCTCCATCCTGTCGCTGATGCCCTCATACTTCTGGATACGGGTAAACAATTTAACTGCTTCATTCTCGTTTTGTTCGTGATATAACTTTCTGACAATCTCAAACATCCTTTGTGCACGCAGGCTGTAAGATTTAATTTCATTCCATGCTTGTACCAACGACAGTTCGGAAGTTGACAACAAACCCATGGATATATAGCGCAATTGAAACTCCAAATCATCAGTGGTCTTACTCTTTAGCACAAAGGACACCAATTTGGCAATTGGTTTTATGAACCATACCATGATCAAGGTATTCGTAACATTGAAAACAGTATGAAAAAGCGCCAGACCATAAGCAGTTGAAATCCTGTATTTCATTAACACTCCTTTGTATGCAGCATCTTCTGCACTCAACAAAGAAGCATCGGCAGAAAGAATATGTGCAGCATTAGGATTGGAAATTATTTCCTGAGTGAATAAATTAGGATTACCAATACCAATCAATTCGGAAAAACTGCCGATGAACCTCAGCATTGGATAAAACAAAATGAGCACCCATGTCACACCGAAAATATTGAAAACCGTATGAGCCAAGGCTGCGCGTTTGGCGGACACATTAACCGGAATTGCAGCAATATTAGCTGTAATTGTTGTTCCTAAGTTCTCTCCCAAACACATTCCAACTGCCAGTTCATAGGATATCCAACCTTGTGTTACCATAATCAGTGTGATAGTCATGGTAGCAGAAGAGGATTGAACGATAACAGTTAAAATGGCTCCAACAACAAAGAAAAAAAGAACGGACAAAAAACCTGATTGTGTAAAACGCTTTAAGAACTCAAGCATTTCGGGGTTATTTTGAATATCAGGCATGGAAGTCTTCATGAATTCCAATCCCAAAAACAACAATGAAAATCCAACTATGAATTCTCCGTATGACTTGTGTTTCCCTTTGGAAGAGAAAATCAGGGGAATGGCTATTGCCAGCAGCGGAATTGCAAATGTGCTTATATTGATGGAAAATCCAAACACAGCAATGATCCATGCGGTAAGCGTACTTCCGATATTGGCACCCATAATGACAGAAATGGATTGCACCAGGCTGATCAAACCGGCATTCACAAAACTAACCAACATCACAGTTGTAGCGGAAGACGATTGAATAATTGCAGTAATAATCAGTCCCGTAAGCACACCGGCAAACCTATTCCTGGTCATGGCCGTCAGCACAGATCTTAACTTGTTACCAGCCGCTTTCTGTAAACCCTCACTCATAGTCTTCATTCCAAAAAGGAAAAGACCCAGAGAGCCAATCAACATCATGAAGTTTAACAGAGAATAATTCATGCTGGGACTGATTTAATTTGATTAGTCTGTTTTGGAATTGAAGAAGTCATAAAATCTTCAACATTTGCCTTGAAGAAAACATTCCGAAAAGTGGCACAAAAATACTTTAAATAAGTAAAAACACAAATTATTATCAAATTATTAGTATTAATTTTACGGAAATTTTTTCCAATTTATCATTCACTTGCAACCGTTCACAACATGAGTAAAAACATCACGATTTATTGTAAAAATACGAATTCTTATCATGACTTTCCAATGGGGACTACCCTGCTTGAAATTGCCGACCATTTGAACATTCGTTTGAAACACGACATTGTGGCAGCCAGGGCAAATTATAAAACTGAAAGCTTGAATTTTCCGATATACAAACCCAAGGACATAGAATTCATTGATGTCACTTGTAGCTCCGGGATGCGGGTGTATGTGCGCACCTTAAGCATGGTGTTGGCTTATGCCACCAAAAGATTGTTCCCGAAAGCTGTGCTCAGCATTGTTCACTCGATTTCAAAAGGATATTATTGCCGCATCGAACATTTAGGACATGAAATATCAAAAAAGGATATTGAGTTTATCAAAGCAGAAATGAAAAATATCATTGAAGCAGGAGAAAAAATCATTGAAGAAGAAAAGCAAGTCATAGAAGCCAAAAAGATCTTCGCAAAACAATATAACGGATATGAGAACATGTCTCTCTTCGAGACCATCAATACCCCTTACATGAAGTACTTCAGGATCAATAATTATGTCGATTATTACAATGGTGTGTTATTGCCTTCCACCGACAAACTACATCTTTTCGATTTGATTCCTTACTATGACGGCATGTTGTTGCGTATTCCAAATAAAAGCAATCCCACCCAATTGGAAGAATTTGAAGAAATGCCCAAGCTATTCGATATATTCAAGGAACACGTAAGATGGAATAAAATTATCAATGTCAGCACAATTGGAGAATTCAATGTTGCTTGCAGAAATAAAAAAGCATTCGACTTGATTAAAATCGCCGAAGCCTTGCATGAAAAAAAAATCGCTCGTATTGCTGATACGATTGAGAAAAATAATTCCATAAAAGTCATCTTGGTCTCAGGGCCTTCTTCTTCAGGGAAAACGACTTTTAGCAAGAGATTATCCGTGCAGTTAATGGCAAGCGGATTGAAGCCCGTGATGCTGTCCATGGATAATTATTTTGTAAACCGGGAGAACACACCTGTCGATGAAAACGGCGAACACGATTACGAACATCTTCACGCCTTGGATTTGGATCTTTTCAATCAACAGATTCGACAATTGGTCAATTACGAAGAAATTGATTTGCCGGTTTTTAATTTTGAAACCGGAAAGAGAGAATACAGAGGAAAAAAGCTCAAACTTACGAAAGAGTCTATTCTTATCATTGAAGGTATTCATGCCCTAAACCCTTCTTTATTGCCCAAAATTCCAAGAGAAAATACTTACAAAATATATGTTTCGGCTTTGACAACCATTGCCATTGATAACCACAATTGGATTCCCACCACCGACACACGATTGTTGCGAAGAATTATCCGCGACCATCGCTATAGAAATTATTCAGCCCGGGAGACTATTGCCCGCTGGCCAAGCATCAGAAGAGGAGAAGACAAATGGATATTCCCATATCAGGAAGACGCCGACGTGATGTTTAATTCAGCATTAATTTTTGAGCTGGCGGTATTGAAAAAATATGCGGAGCCTGTTCTTTCAGAAGTGCCACAATATTGCGATGAATACGCTGAAGCACACCGCTTAATAAAATTTTTAGGCTTTTTTGCCTCCATCCCCGATCGGGAAATACCTCCCACTTCATTACTCAGAGAATTTACCGGGGGCAGCAGTTTTAGGTATTAAATTTCAGAAATCAATAACTAACAGTCTATTTTCGTTGTTTTTTATTTCTGTTTCATTGTACCATGCATTTTATCTCGAAATATTGGAAAACCATTTTAGTGACCACGATAATCTTGGTGCTGTCTTTTGTTAAATTCCCAGCCCTTGAACAGCCTCCTAAATTTACTCACACGGACAAGATCACTCATTTTATCATGTATGCCGGGCTAACGGTTGTGCTGATGCACGAATATCACCGTGACGAAAAATCAGATAAATCAAACCGAAAATTTTTGTTGATATGCTTGTCATTCCCCCTATTGATTGGCTTGTTTACGGAAACACTTCAAGGTGCATTGATTTATTACAGAGACGGCGACATTTATGATATGATCAGCAATGGTTTTGGAGTGCTTGCAGGCTGGGGTGTCTTTGCCCTTTTTAAAAAGAATATTAAAACCTGACATATATGATTTAACCCTGTTTATTTGTTTGTTTATGGATCTTGAAAAATTAAAGTTTAGAATTGGCATTACGCTGATTAACGGCATTGGAAACAACTTAGCAAAAAATTTAATCGCATATCTCGGTAGCGAGGAAGCTGTTTTCCAGGAAACTCAAAGAGGATTATCCAAAATTCCCGGTATAGGTTCTTCTCTTGCCAAGGAAATTGTCAATCACAAAGAGGCACTTTTAAGGGCTGAAAAAGAAATTGAATTTATCCTGAAAAATAATATTCAGTACCTTTACTATGCCGACAAAAACTATCCCTTTCGCCTTAAAGAATGTCCGGATGCGCCCTTGCTTCTTTTTACCAAAATGGCTCGAAATCTCAATGACGGTAAATTTGTAAGTGTCGTCGGAACAAGGCGTGCAACCGCTTATGGAAAAGAGATTTGCAATCAATTTATTCATGCACTGGCTGCTATCCCTAACCTTACAATCGTCAGCGGATTGGCCTATGGAATTGATATTTGTGCACACAAAGCAGCTCTCAACAACCACATCCCAACTATTGGTGTCATTGCACACGGACTTGACATGATCTACCCGCCTATCCACCGGCCCATCGCCGTTCGCATGCTTGAAAAAGGCGGACTGGCAACTGAATACTTAAGCAACACCAATCCTGACCGGCCGAATTTTGTGCAACGTAACCGCATCATTGCCGGACTTTCGGATGCTGTAGTTGTGGTTGAGTCAGGCATTAAAGGCGGCGCATTGATCACGGCAGGACTGGCAAATGATTACAACCGCGATGTATTTGCTTTTCCCGGAAGAATACACGATGAATGGTCGAAAGGATGTAACAACCTCATCCGACACAATCGGGCCGCTCTAATTCATTCAGCAGATGATTTCATTCAACTGATGGGATGGGAGGATGCACTTAAACCTAAAAAAAGATTCGTTCAAACCGAACTTTTCACCACATTGAGTGATGAAGAAATGCAAATATTTACGGTAATCAGAAAACATCCTGACAGCATTCATGTAAATGAATTATCCATACTATCCGCCATGCCCTACAGCAAACTCACTGCTCTGTTGCTTCAAATGGAATTTAAAGGTTTGGTGAAATGCTTGCCGGGGAATGTTTACAAGGCTGTTTTACCAAACTGAAAATTGTAGGGCTACATAGTTGGTCCCCATTATCAAAACCAAAGCATTTAAATCCTTCAACAGCAAGGAATTAACCGAAGTTCACTATTTCGGTCATAGATATCATGATAATTTAAGAAGCTATCACGATGATGCTCTTCAAACTGATTGATTTTGATTGGTAAAGGGATTCGAGATTTAGAGATAATAAATCAATTTGCTCTGCAACTGAAACCCATATCTGGTTGAAGTCCTTCTCCAATTGATGGAGTTGTATAAGGGGTTATGTTCGACAATAAACGTAGCGCCACCATAAACTTGTAAATTCGGTCGGATAAAATAAACTGAATTCAATCCAACAGAAACAACTGCCTTAAACTCTTTGATATATTTTTGTTCTTTTGTTATTTCTTCATTCGAAAGTATGGTGTGAACAGAATACTGGTATATATGGTCATTATCCGGATTTGTGCGGTGTGCGAAAGCATTTACATAACCTTTTTGGTGATATACCTTAAAACCTATGTATTGACTATTCCCTCCGGTTCCATTGCCCGCTCCCAGCCACTGACCACGATTGGTGTAGCCTTGTTTCATCTCCTTGTGTGAATAAAAGGTACCGGGCCACTGGAACTGAAAATCTTGCGACATTTCCAAATTGCTTACTTCCAACATTAATTCACCCCTCATGTGTTGTGAGAACAAACGCATGGGCACCGATTTTCTCATACCTGATGTATAAACCATACTATGAAAGGGATAGCGGATATAACCGTATATACTCGGACAATAATCATTCAAACCGATTTCAGAATAAACCTCAAAACCGGATGCAGGCAGTAAATAATTCAAACCGATGGATGCACGCTGATCCCATTTATCACGACTACCATGCAAATTCCAGGGAATATAAAATAAATCAAGCACAGCATACAAAGATTCGGTTTTCCAAGGAGATAAATAATTGCGATTTGCTGTTAACACCAACCCTTTCAAAAAAGAAGGTGCATACCCTATTGACAGAGCCGAGTAAAGCGTTTTATCATTGCTTTCGTCATTGTCAAAATAATCAGATTCACGCAATTGACCCACCCAAAGACGGGCTTCTATTTCTCCAATATCGACTTTTCCAAAACGAAGTTTGGTCTTGCGTATACCGATATCAACCTTGGGATAAGAAGGCGCATGGTTGCTGTGTAAAATGGGATTTAGCCTGGCAGCACCCACCCAAGTATATTGGGAACCAAATCCTACGGTAAAAACCTTATACGAATAGCGAATCTCTGAATCACCCCACCAGTAATTTACCAAGGCTTTATCTCCATAACGCTGAGGTGCGTCAACGTATGATACCCCGTAATAACCGTAAACCGCAGCTTTCTCGTCATATAGACTACCGGAATAAGCTGGAGGCATAAACTCAAAATCTTGATTCATGGAATAAGCGACCTCCGGTTTTAGGGTTAACTCAAATCCATATTTCTCAAAACGTAACCCTGCTGACAAATAAGCATTCAAGCCTTTCCCCTGCCACAGCAGACCATCATTTTGTCCATAAGGAGCAGTGCTGTTGTACGACACCAAACACTCCGGACCGTATATTTTCAAAGTTTTTGACTTAGAAGCTTTTTGAAAATCAATCTGTTGCTTCCATATATCACCTACCTGTCGGTTGACAGCCCATTTTGAGTCAGATAAAGTGCGGTAATTCAAATACGCCCGTTCCGTAAAACCATCCAAAGCCAAAAAATCATAATAAGATTCCATATCCGACATGATTTTTTCCTGTGCCAACAAGGATACCCCGATAATTAGCATCAAAAAGCAGACATAATGTTTTTTTAAATTCCACATAAATAATTTATTTTAAACAATTTACTTAACCTGCGACCGCGAAACCCGTGACATCAAGCCTCGTGACCGCGCACCCCGGAACCCGTATCACTCTTCAACAATCAGTCCTTGTCTGCAAAAGTACTCATTCCTTTCCATTTTAGTCTGCATTTTCTTTTTATTCTCAGTGTTGTCATGCCATGCTTGCGCATGATACAAATGGTATTGGACAGCTACACTTCTTACAGATTTTAATTTGAAACCGGCAGACAAAAACCTCCACAATAAATCGGTATCTTCTCCCACGGCAGGGAATGCAAAACTTTCATCAAAACCATTGATGGCGTAAATTGCTTTTTTTGAAAAGGACATGTTGCAACCCAACAGATAATTAGTCGAACGCATCCTGTGTACAAACCAAAGCAACCCTCGTGGAGAGATAAAGAATCCTTCTTCAGAATACAAAATTGCACCTTTCCCAAACAAAAGATTTTTCCATAAAATAGTCGGCATTTTTAAAATAGATTGTGGCGTATTGTGTAACAAATAAGCGGATGTAGACCCATCTAATAATACGCGTCTTCCGGACAATATGGTGTTTTCTTCAGCATAACGCAGGTGCATCTCCACAAAACGCGGATGCAACACGCAATCTCCATCAATAAAAATTAACCATTCAGAGCGGGCATGACGTACGGCATTGTTGAGTGCCTTATTTTTTCTCCATCCTAAATCTTCCTGCGTGAGATGTTGGTAGTCATGCTCAAAAGCATAAGTTGCAACAAATTTTTTCACTGCCTCATGACGACCATCCTCTGAGATGATAATTTCAAAATTTCGCTCTGTCTGAAATTTCAATGAATCCAATACTACCTTTAGAAAAGCAGTATTCTTATACATTGATATGATGACTGAGGCTTTGTACAAATCGTTAATGATTATATTATACAATTGATGTGAATTCAGGTTCGTTGGTTCCGAGTTCCCGAATGTCAAGTATCGAATTGTTGATCGTTTTAATTATCACTTCTGATACAAGTGTACTCTGAGATGGCAAAAGTAATTAAATTTAGTGAGATAATGTCCTAAGACAACAAGCGAGCAGTGATTTGAAAGGTTAAAAATACTACGAGTAATTATGAAATGCCGGAGAAAAGAGTCTGTAGAAAAGAGCGTTTCGTACTGTATTCATGAGCTCTCCATTAAAAAGTTTTGAAAAATAGCATATTTTACGAAAAAATATACTACTTTTGCCGTGCATTTGTTGTAAGCCTGAAAATAATTATGTACAAAAAATACTTTAAGCGCGTCCTTGATGTTATACTATCTGTAGTGGCGTTGTTGGTTCTGTCCCCACTTTTACTTGTGATATTGGCCATTCTTCTCATTGTCGGGAAATATCCGCTATTTTTTGTCCAGGAGCGGGTGGGTTACAAAAACAAGATGTTTAAAATTGTCAAATTAAACACCATGTACAGAAATTCCGATAAAGGAGGAAAAGAAAGTCTTTCTACTGATGACGATGCCCGTGTTATTCCCTTTCGCCGTTTTCTCAGAAAAACCAAAATTGATGAATTACCTCAACTCTTAAATATTTTGCGAGGCAATATGTCGGTTGTTGGAGCACGCCCTCAAATGCTGGTAGACTTTTATAAATATCCACCTGAAGTACAAAAACGTATCTATAACACGCTTCCTGGTATTACAGGAATAGGATCTATCATTTTCCGCAACGAAGAAAAATGGATATCCAAGGCTGATGGCGATAAACATGCATTTTACCGTGAGCACATTTCTCCTTATAAAGGTTCTGTTGAGTTGTGGTATCAGGACAATATCTCTTTTAAAACTGATATTCTGATTATTATTATTACTGCCTTTGTGTTGATTAATCCTAAACGGGATAATTTGGTGTACAAGGTGTTTAAAGATATACCTCCCAAGCCGGAAGTGTTTAGAACCGCGAACGAATTGAAGGAATGTCCCGCTTATTAATTTCCTTAGATTCTTAATTTCTCTGACTGCTGTCTGCCTCAATTTTATAAACCAAAATACTATCTTTTTACTTGATAAGTTTTGTGAACTGGACTACTGTATAAGCTTTTCTAATTTAATTTTATCTGTTAATAATAACATCACCGTATGGAAATGAACATGAACTAATTTAATCTATTGTTTCGCTCACGCGAACGATTAAATTAGTTCGTCGAGAGTTCCGTACGATAACTTAAAAACGAATTATAACCGTATGAAAATCGCTATTGTAGGAACAGGATATGTTGGATTAGTTTCCGGAGCTTGCATGGCAGAAATGGGAGCAAACGTAATATGCGTAGACGTAGATAAGCAAAAAATTGAAAATTTGAAACAAGGTATTATTCCGATTTATGAACCAGGATTGGAAGAACTTGTGTCGCGCAATGTACAGGCAGGTAGATTGGAATTTACTACCAAGTTGGAAGAAGTATTGGACGACGTCGAAATTGTTTTCAGTGCTGTTGGTACCCCGTCCAATAAAGACGGTAGTGCTGATTTGAAATATATAATAGAAGTTGCCCGCACCATCGGACAGCACATGAAAAAATACATACTACTAGTAACCAAAAGTACAGTACCCGTTGGAACAGCTGATTTAATTAAAGAGATTCTGCAGGAAGAATTGGAAACCCGGGGGATTGACATACCTTTTGATGTAGCTGCCAATCCGGAATTTTTGAAAGAAGGAGATGCCATCAACGATTTCATGCGTCCCGACCGTGTGGTTATTGGTACCGAAAGCGAAAAGGCAAAAGATTTATTGTCTCGCTTATACCGCCCTTTGATGCTGAATAACTTCCGCGTAATCTTTATGGACATCCGTTCTGCGGAAATGACGAAATATGCTGCCAATACCATGTTAGCTACCCGCATCAGCTTCATGAATGATATTGCCAACTTGTGCGAATTGTTAGGTGCTAACGTGAATATGGTACGAAAGGGTATTGGCACAGATTCCCGTATCGGCAGTAAGTTTTTATACCCGGGCTGTGGCTACGGCGGTTCTTGTTTCCCAAAAGATATAAAAGCCTTGATTCAAACTGCCGATGGAGTTGGTTATAACCTACAGGTCCTCAAAGCTGTGGAGGCGGTCAACACCTATCAAAAAACCGTATTATTTGAAAAACTGCATAATTACTACCAGGGCAAATTACAAGGTAAAACCATTACCCTTTGGGGATTATCTTTTAAACCCAATACCAGCGATGTCCGTGAAGCCACTTCTTTAGTCCTGATAAAACTTTTACTGGAAGCCGGTACCCTCATACGAGTGTTCGATCCGGTTGCCATGAAAACGGCACAAGAAGTCATTGAACAAAGGCTTTCGCATTTACCCATCCAAAACATCTATTATGCAACAGATGTATATGACGCCGTGTTAAATGCCGACGCCCTGTTGCTGATAACGGAATGGAAGGAATTTCGTATGCCCAGTTGGCGTGTTATCAAAAAATCGATGAACAAAGCCTGTGTAATCGACGGTCGCAATATATATGACCCAAACGAATTGAGGGAGTTAGGATTCGACTATTCGGGGATTGGCGTGAAATGATTATAAACCTATTAATCTAAATTAATGGCTACTTCCATCTATCCCTCACCAAACAGCAAATCTCTTATTTTAGTAACAGGTGTTGCCGGTTTCATCGGCTTTCATCTGGTAAAAAGATTGTTGCACGACGGCTGGCAGGTAGTTGGCTTGGATAACATCAACGATTATTATGATGTCAATCTGAAATATGCACGCTTAAAAGAGCTGGGAATAGAGAGACACGACATTCAACACAATGCACCAATTGTAAGCTCATTGCATGATAGATTCTCTTTCGTCTTGATGAATCTTGAAGATGAAATCGGCATACAAAGGTTGTTCGAAACATATCAATTTAATCACATTTGTCATCTTGCTGCTCAAGCCGGAGTGAGGTATTCTTTGGAGCATCCGATGGTATATATCAACAGTAATATTGTGGGGTTTACCAATATTTTGGAATGTGCTAAAAATCATGATATCAAGCATTTGGTTTATGCCAGCTCCAGTAGTGTATATGGTTTAAATACAAAACTGCCTTTCTCAACTCACGAAGGAACCAATCATCCCGTCAGTTTATATGCAGCCACCAAAAAAAGCAACGAATTGATGGCTCATGTATATAGTCATTTGTACGATTTGCCCACCACGGGTTTACGTTTTTTCACTGTCTATGGTCCTTGGGGCCGACCGGATATGTCGCCCATGATTTTCGCCGATGCTATCGTGGAAAATAAGCCTATAAAGATTTTCAACCATGGTGATATGGCTCGCGATTTCACCTATATTGATGATGTGATTGAAGGCGTTGTGCGAGTTGTCAATCGACCTGCAAATAAGAGTGCTACATGGGATTCAAACTCCCCCGACCCCGCCTGTTCATCTGCACCTTATCGCATCTACAATATCGGAAATTCTTCTCCTGTTCAACTAACAGACTATGTAAAAGCTTTAGAAGACGCTTTTGGTAAAAAAGCTATCAAGACATTTTTGCCCATGCAAGCCGGGGATGTACGACACACTTTTTCTGATGTGTCTGATCTTGAGAAGGAATTCAATTATCGTCCAAATACAAAATTAACCGATGGATTGAGAGAATTTGTTAAATGGTATAGAGAATACAACCATATGTAGAAAAAACTTATTCTCTTGTTCTTTACACAAAAACACTTCAAACAGAGAACAGTTTGAAGTGTTTTTGTGTGGTGGTGCCACCACGAATCGAACGAGGGACACAAGGATTTTCAGTCCTTTGCTCTACCAACTGAGCTATGGCACCTTCGCTAAGCGGCTGCAAATATAAGCTGTTTTTTTATACATTACAAATTTTTTCTAAAAAATTCTTTTTAGCTCTACAATACCTCAGCGCTATATATTCATTATGACTCATCGTAAAAAACAAAGCTCAATATATGTAGTATTTGAGGCGTATTTTATATATTTGCGAATTGAAAGGCAAAGATCTTCTTTGAAGAAAAGAGAAAATCTCAGGTTTTATTCAAACTATCTGCGATGTTCTTCGAATGAGCTTCGTTAGATATTCGCGATAAAATCATAACTAAAAAGAATCCAAAAAACAACAACATGCAAAAAATAAAAATAGGTGTAATTGGTGGTGCCGGCTATACCGCAGGTGAACTGCTAAGAATTTTGTTGAATCACCCGAATGTAGAGGTTGTATTTGTGCACAGCAGCAGCAATGCAGGCAACCATGTCTCTGAGGTGCACAGCGGATTGATAGGTGAAACGGATTTATTCTTTACCTCTGAATTGGCTTTACATGCGATAGATGCGCTATTTTTATGTTCTGCTCATGGCGATAGCAAAAAATTCATTGAGGCGAATGAGATACCGCAAAAGGTAAAAATTATCGACTTATCGACTGATTACCGTACAAAAGATAAAAATCACGATTTTGTTTATGGTTTACCGGAACTGAACAAAGAAAAAATCAAGCAAGCTCAACACATAGCCAATCCCGGATGTTTTGCTACAGGTATTGAAATCGCCTTGCTACCATTGGCTTCTAAGGCTTTGCTGGAAGATGAAGTTCACATCCATGCCATTACCGGCTCTACCGGTGCCGGCGTAAAGCCATCTCCAACAGTACATTTCAGCTGGAGAGAAAGTAATATCTCCATGTATAACGCCTTTACACACCGTCACCTCCAAGAAATCAAGCAGTCCATCAACGAATTGCAACCTGACTTCAATCAGCCGCTGAACCTGATCCCGGTCAGGGGCGACTTTACACGCGGAATCTATGTAACTGCCTATACAAGGTGTGACTTATCATTAAATGACGCTTATGCGCTCTACCGCTTATATTATAAAGAGGCGGCATTTACTTTTGTAACTGACATCAATCCTGACTTAAAACAGGTGATCAACACCAATAAAGTCATTCTTTATTTAGAAAAACACGGAGATAAATTGATGATTGTCTCTGTTATAGACAATTTACTAAAAGGTGCATCCGGACAAGCTGTTCAGAATATGAACCTGATGTTTGGACTGGATGAAAAGGCGGGATTGAATCTGAAAGCAACGGGTTTTTGACTATCCTTGGCTGTTCTCAACCAAGATGCATAGTTATTAAAACCTAACCAGAAAGAATATTCGGAATTAACCCAATAAATCAGCTATTTTTTCACGTATCTCCGGATGGTTTTCAACACAATCGGTTCCATGATCGCGTAACCTTTCATGTTGGGATGCACTCCATCAGCAGCGATTTCGGCCGGCAATCCTCCACGCTCATCTACTAAGGCCGAATAGTAATCGACAAAAGGAATCTTGTTGGCATCAGCATATGCTTTAATCATTTCATTTAGCAATTTAATATCGGCAGCCGGAGTAAGTTCTTTGTTCCACCCAAATTCATGAGCAGGTAATATGGTGCACAATACCGGTTTGATTTTGTGAAATTGAGCCAATTCACACATCGATTTGATATTTTGCATGATATGTTTATGACTGATGATGCCATTGTTACGAGCAATGTCGTTGGTTCCGGCCATGATAACAACCATCTTGGGTTTCAGATCGATGACATCCGCCTGAAAACGAGCGAGCATATGACTGGTTGTTTGTCCACCGATTCCACGAGCGGTAAACCCATTTTCAATAAAAAATTCCGGATGTTGTCTATACCACCCTTCAGTAATTGAATTGCCTAGAAAAACCACCTTGGCAGGTTTCTGCATCGAATCGTTCATAGCTTCGTATCGATAGAAACGCGCCCAATCAGTTGATCGCATTTTTGCTTTTTCTTTTTCCGCAAAGTGCTGTTCGAGTTGTTTGTATTGATCCGAATCGAGTGTAATGGAAAGCGATTCTGAGTTTTGACCACTCAGACAGTTAATCATCAGCACACAAAAGATTGTGTTGAAAATTTTTCTCATGTGTTCCAAATATTTAATGTTACAGTTTGTTTTCTTGCGACAAAAGTAAATAAAATGTTTTTTACAAAAAAAACGTCATAATACATTTATTTTATCACAGCCGTACCAAACCTTTCCGGTCGTCCGAAACTACCTCCGGTCATTGCCCACGATGAGAGTTCAAGCAATGCATCTTTAGGCCTTCGTTCCCGATTGAAATTTAATCCGAATTGTGGCGCCAAATTTAAATCTCCTACCGGAATACCGATTTCTACAATCCATTCTTGCTTCTCTCCATTGATGGTAGCAGCAGTTTTTATATCAGGATCCCAATCTTTATAACTGCCGTCTGTAAGATAGAATCCATGCGGATTTACTGCAATGTGATAAAAACTACTTTGAGTGATTCCGGGATCAATATATATTTCCACACAATCATCACTGGTTATTTTTCCGCCATTTTTAGTGGCATTGATGGTTAAATAGTCTATAACTTCTTCAGTACAAATAAATGCCACATAGAAATTGTCATCATTTATTCCGCAATAAACTTTTGTCGGCATCTGAAGTTCTCCAAAGACATCATCCAACGTAAGATTTATTTCACCGGCATCTTTCCATTCATCCAGGCTGATTTTGCCATCGACAACCGGAGCATTTTTAAGTGTAGGAATCGTAATTGTTTTTTGTGCAAACTCCGGTACAGGAATTTTTTTCGATATTTTTACAGGCGCAGGTAATGTTATGCCTGTAGGAGTGATTTTTTTCGATTTTTCCAATATGTTCACTATATGTGCAGCTACCATCCAACGAATTTTATCATAATCTTCCAATTGAAGATTATTGCTGTATTTATATTCGCCACTTACATAAGCTAAAATTTTCCCTTTTGCAGGCGGAATAAATACATATTGGTTCGCCTCGTCTTCGGATAAAAACATGGTCCAATCCATTTTTTTGTATTGGGCGGCCAAATTATCGCTTAATTTTTCACGTAAATCATTGAGCATTTTTTCGGCATTCATAGCAGCATCGGCAGCAGCACCTCCTTGAGTTTTGGCGTCATTAATGACTTGCTGACAAAGCTCAAGATAATGCCTGTCATTAATACCTTGACGGATCCCTTCAAAACCAATGGATGAACCGCCGGGATGTACATCTGTTTTTGGATAATAATGCATCCAGTCGAATCCGTCAAGATCATTGTAAAGATCCGACCTTCCACCAAAATAAACCCAGTTGAATGTACCATCGAGACCGAATTTCCAGTTATACAATCCGCAAGCCCAACGACTACATTCACTCAGCCAACCTGATACATCATAATTGTACAAAGTCACTTTACGACCTTCAGCCTGGGCTTTGCGTACATCTTGTACGGAACTCAGTGCCGCATTATAATTCCAAAGATCGGAATAGGGTCCGGCAAGGTTTACAAAATAATCATCTCCCGGTCCGTTTATTTCGGTTGGGATACCTGCAGCATTCAACACTTTCAATAAACGCAGATTATCGTCCCTTTCCTGTTGTGAATGCCATCCGGGTTCATCAAACGGCTGTATGTACATCATAGGCCAATCCCTTGACTTCGCTTCTTCAGCAAGTTTCTTATAGAACCTGACATATACGGAATCATATTCCACAGTTCCGAACTCATATCTTTTTGCTGCTGCTACCTGGCCTGCTTTGGACATGTCAATAACAGGTTCGGTAAACTTATTTTCCTTATAAGCTTCCATTATCAACTCGAAAAGCGTATTCCCTTTGAAATCGAATTTAACTTCCCCATCCTCAGTAACCGTATAGCTACTTGGACTTACCCCATTACACAGACCTATGGAAGTCATACTGTGATCCCGCATGTTTGTCAAATCATTACGAACCTGAGCACGCATGGCATCAACAATATTCAGACTGCCAAATACTTGCCTGTAATCAGAATAATACATTCCATACAATAATCCTTTCGGTTCCGGCAGTTGGAAGGGTAGGATGCGTATATTCAAGGGTATTTTTTGCATGGCATCTCTGGTGTGAACCGTAATTGTTCCTTTATATATCCCGGGGTTAGCATCTTCCGGAGATCTGAAATTTATCCAAAATTTTTCACTTCTATCGGCAGAAATCAATACAGGACTGTCAAGTGATGCTATGTAGGCAGGAGCATTTACAAGATGCTGGGGTTTTTGATACATAAATCGCTTGTTTAAATATTGAACGATATGCTGACTCATGTATTTTGCAGGAATTTTAAATCCGTCTTTATGTTTAAGATCGGAAAATTCCAACCGGACATCTTCAATATTACGCAGGGCATAAACACAAAAAGTAATCGGAATTAACTCACCCTGTGCGGCAAAAGCTTCAATTTTTGAAAGCCTGGTTGAGCCGGGGCGGGAGTGTTCAAACGACATTTTCAACGAATGACAGGGATATACAATAAAACCTTTTTGGCTTTCTGTAGTAGTAGGAACAGGTAGCGGATTCCTTTCCACATAAACAAAAGCCATATCCTCAATACTTTGACTCTTTTTGCCCGAGCTTTGTGAGAAAGCCTCAGTAAACGGATAAACCACAAAACATAATAGTATTGATAACAAAAAGTGTTTTTTCATACGAAACTCATTTTCCATTTAAAAAAGTCTCACAAATTCAAACCTGGCAATTGATTCAACAATTTCTTTTATTTGCTCATAATCAAAGGGATATTCTGCATCCTTATACGTGTTATAAAAGCTTTTACCCCAATCTTTGACACTTGATTCTTTTTGAACACCAAACCAGGAATTAAACATTTTATCCGCCAGCTGTTTTTCTCCTAATTGATAATACGCCATTGCTTGCAGGATGTAATCTTTAGAAGATGTATCTCTTTTTGCAGTAGCAACTTTTTTTAAGTATTCATTTTTCGTATCAACATCCTTTGTTTTTTGTGCAATTAAGGCAGTTAGCCAATCCTCTACCCGGGAATCAATATTCTCTTCATAAGGTTTGCCGGCACCAAGATTACGAGGCCATAATTGAGCCTCGAATATTTTTTGTTTTGCTAATTTGATGTTGTTTTTCGAAAGCGCCTCAATTGCTAACATCAATTTTGTTTGTCGATGCAATCGTTGCCCGTCCCGGTTACCTTCGGAAGGTAAAACATGAATTCCCTTCAATGCTTTTTCAGCTTGTTTATAATTGTTGTTTCTCATCAAAACCCTTGTAAACAACAGAGCTGTATGAAAATGATCCTGGTTTTTCTTATAAAATGGAGAAATTGTTTCTAATGCCTTTTTTTCCTCTTTATTATTTAAATAAAAACGGGTTAATTCATGGATGTATCTCCATTCATCCGGAGACAGAAGAATTGCTTTTTTAATATCAGTTTCCTGAGATAATATGTCTTTGCTTACTCTTGACCTTATGATATAAAAAGGGGCAAATTCTATGTCTTCATGAATAGAAGACAATAATTCATCAGCGTTTGCTATATTACTTCTTGAACTTTGTAGCAAGGACAGATAATAACGTGGCTGCCAGTTCGATTGATTTTGAATTGCCCATTCAAAAACATCTTCACTTTCCTCTCTAAACGGGAAAACATAATTAGGATCTTGTGAAGCCGCTTTTTCTAATAAATGAGCAGCTTGATCTTCTTTTTGTGATTTACTTGCCAAATAAGCCAGCCAATAACTTATTTCTGCATTTTCAGGCGCCAACTGCAACAAGGTCTGACTCCGGTCTGTCATGTTTAATGAATAATACCAAACACCAAGTTCCAAATAAGTTTGTTGTGGCAACTCATTTCGGATATTGTCTTGAAATTCCGACAATGACTGCGAACTTTTAGTATCGTAGTATTGTTCAAAACGAACAAAATGATTAAGCGGTTCCAACTCCGCTATTTTTTTTGCAAAAATGGCTGCTTCTTCGCTTCTCTGGAGTAAAGTGTTTGCTAAAAAGCACAATTGTAAGCCTTCAATATTATATCCGTTATTTATCAAACTTTTTTCGGCATATTCCAAGGCTTTAATATAATCCTCTTTTATCAAATAAATTTTGCTGATCTCCGTGTATGCTGCACTTCTATATGCCTCTGTCAATGCCGCAACTTCAAATCCATCCAATGCATCAAAATATCGATTTAGTTTCATTGCCGAACGACCGTATTCATAATTAGCCGCTGCATCGTAAGTATCAATTGATAATGCTTTTGCGGAGGTTACAAAGGCTGAATCATAATCCATATGATAGTAATATAGCCTTGACATTTCAACTAATGCAGGAATAAAGTGATCATCCATACTTAATGACTTTCGGATATTTTGCTCCGCAAAATCATAGAGACGAAATCCCATATAATCTCTTCCGCGCAGGTATTTTCCATATGCTGTCTCCCAGTCGAAACCTTTAACTTTTTCAAGCGGACGACTTAAAGATTTTGGCTCACTACTCCAAAGCAGGTCATTTCCAAAAATAATCTTACAAGTTTTCTTATTTGTTGGAATATCGATTTTCGACTCGAATGTTTGACCAATTTGTAATTTTGTGTTTTGCCGATAAATCAAATTATCTTCACCATCAAATAACTTAAGTGTATCCTGTAATGATTGAAGAGGCGAAATCCGGATATTGACTGAATTATTTTCATCTGTTACATGAATAACACCCACTGTCGTAACATTACTAACACCACCCGTATTCCTAAATGGAAACCAATATTCTTTCCAGCTATCAGTTGCGTAAGGATTAAATATTATCTGTTTAAAAGGAGTTAAGCTGCTGACAACCATATTTTGATTAAACAACCTACCACTCTGCATCTCAATATATTGACCATTATTATCTGTCAAATAATCTTCCCATATCTGTCCTTCGTCTGATAAAGCCCATATCCATATTTTTCTACCTAATTTATCATCACGATTGGAATATTGCAGGACACCAAAATCTTCATTTTTCCAGTAAGCACCAAAGTACGGGCTATGCTTCCCAATAACATGATATGATTTCGACCTCCCAAAATTGTTTTCAGCCAAATGTGACAGGTTTTTATTCCGGGCTGAATCCATGGGCCATGGATAAGGAACTCCCTCATGTCCGATGTAATGGGTCCCGTCATAAATAAATTGAAGGTCATCCGTCGATTTTACTCCAGTATTTATCCAATGATAATAAGGTTTTGATGCCCCTGTTTTATTGTGCCAAAACGAACGGGTAGTAAACCATGCCTTATCCTTTGGAAGATTGATTTCTACACTCCAATAAGTACGGGTCAGGAGGTCTAATGTACTAACTATGCAACTGATGCTTCCGTCAGCATTCGTGCGTATTAAATAATCTACCGGAAAAGAACATGCAGGAGAGTGTCCAATCACTCCGTAATTATACTCAAAACCTCCACTTGTCCACGGACCTCTTAAGGCAACATCCCTGAATTTTACTACTTCATTTCCATAAAACATCTCTTTACCCGAAATTTTATCAATGACTGACCAGATTTTACCTCCTATTTCGGGAAAGATTTTAATTTTTAAAAAATCATTTTCAAGTTCAACAATCTTCCACTCTTTCTTTTCTGATTTTGTAGTAAAACCGTCGTATTTAAAGTAAGGATAATTCTTCCCAAAAGTTGGGATCGGATTGGGATCTGAATAAGGATAAGTTACATACTCACTTTTATATTCCCTGTATTGAGCATCACTTTGACTGTATAACAATACAGACATCAGAAGACATAAAAGTGTGGAAACCAAAGTTGACCTCATAATGTGTTATTTATTTTTTTAGCAAATGTATCCAAGGTATCAAACCAATCTTGTTCAGAAGGGAAACATGGAAATTGACGCCCGCGTAACCAATCACCCCGGATGTGATAAGTAATGGGAATTCCTAATTTACAATTTATAACAACCTGGTGCTCTTCTTTGAAATTATCGAAACGAATAAATGCTTTTGGCGGAAAAATAATTCCCATACCAATCCAGCCGATTTCCGGATCCTGAAATCCCCATGAACCCATTGCTCCTGACGCTTTGTTGGAATAAAATATTTCCTCCGGCAAGTACACCATCCCAATGCCTAATTCTATCTTGTCGCCTGGCGCACCCCCTTCAACCACAAGCTCTATGGACGAATGTACTTGTCCGGCACAAGCTGAAGGACGCATTATTACAGTGTAAGGTGCGTTTTCCGGCCCAACACCTTTCGCTATAAATTCAAGTGTGACTTTATCCAATGTTTCATTAACCAACCGGCAAGTAAAAGTAGGATTCCCCTTTTCTGTTTCATTTCGCACGGGATAAGCTACACCATTCACATAGAGTGTAATACCGCCACAACCGGCAGTTTTTCCTACATGAAGCATATCCATTCCCCAACCATTCTGATCGAAATGATAACTTTTGCCCTCACCAATTGTAGGCATAATAAGCGTGTCAAGCCATTGACGTTTACCAAATAGATCGAAATGTCCCAGATAAAACCGGAAAGCTGCTTTTTCAGATTCCCAACCCCAGTTAGGTGGCAGCCATTGATTATTCCAGGCAACACGTTTTTTGTCTTCTTTCCGCAAACGATTTATCCAGGTTGAATAATCTTCTTTTGGCATGTCCAATTTGAAATATTTTTTAACCAATTCAGTCATGTACTGAGTATTTCCTTGACTTCGGGCAGCATTAAAATTCTTCCAAAAAGATTCATTTTTATAAGCTGATTTTTTCAACTTTGCGATTTGGCTATCCTGTATAAGGGATAGATAATACATCATTGTTTTGTCACTATTAACAAGGCGGCGTGCTATATCTTCAGAAATATTCGTATCGCGCATACTTTTCTCAACCAAATTTAAAACAGGATTTTCGCCTGAACCCTTTTTTGTGGTCTCGAGAGCTGATGTAAGCATTTTTATTAAATAATACTTATTTGCAGGTTCAGTATCCAAAACCGGCGTCAGTACATCAGTCAGATCCTGAAATGTCCACCGGACAGGTTTTACATCCGATACAGCTATGTCCCAGGAATCGTCCGGTTGCCCGTCATTATCAATATCAATTTCAATTCTATCCATTATGCCATCATTGTTGGTATCCAACCAGGCATAACTCATATCTACTACTTTATCGTAATCGTAATCTACGTGAATCCACGTTCTGTCACTATACTTGAGATGTACACGTGAATCAGCCGGATTAAAATAATACTCGTTAGGACCTTGTGGAGCTAAAACCAACTCGTATCGTTTGTTTAAAGGACCACAATCCGGTGCCCCAATTCTCGGCATATAAAATCCCGAGTCGGTAGATGCAGCATTAATAACTCCTTCCCAACGTTCAATATTGTCATCAGGGTCATCAAACGCTATATTCAGGTTATTTTCATTCCAAGTCATTATCACACGTTCCCATGTTACTGTCTGCAAAAAATCTCTGGCAGTAGCACGTTTTAAGACAGGACCTGTGGGTATACCCCGAATATCAAAAGTTTCCGTTTGATCTTTAGGTAAAAACATTTTAAAATCACTATCTCTGTCTTTCTCTTCTGTCCACCCTTTTGCACAAGCTGAGATTGACACATCAAAGTCTCTCTGTTTTTCAGCAAGCTGTTTAACATTAAAACTCCACCGGATTGTTCTGACTATGTCTTCATGACCTTCAACACGTATGACTTCCTCTGAGATACCGTTATTTTCAGAATCATAAAAGAGAAAAGGGTTTTCAAAATATGGGATCCACTTATTTTTTTCCGGGTTTAAATAATAAGCAACGAAACTCTCATTTCCTCCAAAATGAGAATGATTTTGACAAGGAATTTGATAATAGACGTAATCTATATCATAATTAAGTAAGTTGTCGTCTCCATCATCTGTTGTTACAAGCGCACGTAACCCATCAATACTTACACGCCAGGTTTTCTTCCCATATGTAAACCATTCCATGATATCCAGATCTCCATCTCCATCCACATCCCTGTAATTAATTACAACATCTGTCATACCACCGGCATGCCAATCTACAACCCAAAGAGATCCACATTTTTTGGGTTCTTTACCCACTTCCAAATAGCCACTTTCGTCTATCACTTTGACCAGTATCGGACGTTTGTTTTCGTTGTGACGCGGTTCAATATCAATAAACCACACTTCTTCCGGCTTACCATCACCATCTTTGTCTACATAGTGACGTTTACCGGGAGTGTCGGCTTTTACTTTTTCTAACATAACAGGATCAAATTTGACTGCATCTCCGAAAACGTATTCAAAAGCTTTCTGTTTTACAAATCTTTCTTCTTCCTGAGCACATCCTTTTATTATTGTTAGTAACAATACAAATACGACCAACACATGCGTTAATCGTAAATAACGGTGACGGAACATTGGTTTCATGAGTTTTTATTTTTTGTCTAATAAATATTGTATTTTGTCTAGTATCTGCTGGTTTGCTTCAATGAGATGTTTTGTAGAACCGGCTTTATACCAATCTGTTATTCTATCCTGATGATAAAATGGTTCAGGAGTTAAATTTTCATTTTCCAAAGAGGAAATGATATTAGATATATAATTATCTTTTTCGGCAACCAAAACCATACGTGCCATTAAAATATTATATAATCTGATTTGTTGGTTAATGGTTTTGATATAAGTTGGTGGTTCATAGGCATCTGCATCATATATTGCCAGAATTTCTTTTATAGGTTTTCCTGCTCCCCCATCATGATTATTAGGAGCACTTACTCCTAATAACCATGCAATGGTCGGCGCCAAATCCGTATGTTCAAAATATGACAGCTTCCGACCCCGTGCAATGCCGTTTCCTGCAAATACCAGAGGTGTTGACCAGCTGTCTTCATCCAGCATCGGATGCCACCCGACATTGCTCTGACCATGATCGGAAGTAACGATCAAAACCGTACTCTCCCATTTTCCTGTTTCTTTCAGAAAATCAATAAATTGTCCCAGTAATTTATCAGCATTTTCAATGGCATCAATATATGGCGAATCTTTCCCAAAAATATTTCTTGAATAAGGTTTATCTTCACTATTCAAGGCTATTTTCGTTCCTATAACGCCCGGCGACTGAAGATGGATACGCAGGAAACGAACATCCTGATTTTTAAGCACTTCAATGGCTTGCAGAACAACCTGAGCATCCGTCAATGTATTGTCCATTATACAGGTAGAAAATCCTCTTCCCACTGAATTGTAAGCGGTTGTATTCACCACGAAAGCTGTTTGATATTTTGGTGAAATCATCTCCTGGATCATTTTATTACCCGGTCTGATAAAAATAGTACCTTCATGAAGCATAGGATTCGGAAAAGAACAACTGTTGAATTTACTGTAATCCCCCACTGTTGGATGGTGGGGGATGATCATATAAGATTTTTGAATGTATGTTCCTTCTTTAATCAATGAATTCAGGACCGGCATATTCAACTTTTGCGGTGCTTCGTGATGCATGCCGTCAATCATAAATAAAACTACCCTCAGAGGTTCCTCTGCTGAGACTACAATTGACCCGACAGAGAGAATGACTGATGCAATAATGATAAATATCCTTCTCATTTTTATTTCTTCAGTATTTTATGTGTTTGTGTTTTTCCGTTTATCACAATTTTACAGAAGTATAGTCCGCTGGGCAAATCATCCGTATTCAGGACTGTACTGTGATTTCCAACACTATTTGTGTGATTGTCAATAACTTCTTTCACCAACTGACCGTTGAGATTGTAAATTTGTATGATTGCTTTTCCGTTTACTACTAGATCATAATCTACGGTCAATTGCGAAGAGAACGGATTAGGATAACATTTCACATCATATGTTCCTGAGATCACATCAACAGGCAAATTATGATCATAGTATAAATTATTTATTTCACCTATTGATAAAGCTTCGTTAAATACCTTTACTTCGTCGATCACACCTATAAAAGGAGCTTCCCACTTATCGGCATTAGTCTGCCAATAACCGATATGTAAATTACCTGCCGGAACGAAGATCGTGGAAAATCCGGCCGCACCGCTTGTACTCAATGTTCCGTTTATATAAATTTTCATGACACTTCCATCGAAAGTAGCCGTGATATAAGTCCAGGTATTCCAGGGTACCGTCTCCTGTGTGGTTATCCATTTTGCAACAGCTCCGTCTTTGCTTACCCCAAACGAAACAGTACCACTTGACGATATATACAGACAATAGCTGCGTTGATTTACCCCTATACCGTAAAGCCATCTTTCGATGATAGTCGATTTACCTGTGGTGACACCCGCTTTTACCCAGGCCGAAAGGGTAATAGCATTAGTTATGGTGTTCAAGCTCGTAGATGAGGAAACATCAACATAACTATTATTGAAGCTCAATGCACTTCCTATTTTCCCGGATACCCATGTTGTGCCTTCCCTCAACTCGCCCGTGTTCCCGTTGGGTGAACTATCGGCAGCAGTAGTACCTCCATTTTCATCAAACTTCCAGTTGCCAACAAGACTGGTCGGATTGCTGTTGATGACAAGTGTACTGCTAACCGGTGATGACCAGCCACCGCGGTTATCTTTTACTCTGAATGTTATGGTATGTGTTCCTGCACTCAGACCTGAGTAATCCAATTGCTCAGAGGAACTGAAAATGCCGCATAGATCTGACTTCCATTCGTACGCAATGATGGTTCCGTCTGTATCAGTACCTGTCCCTTTAAAAGAGACTGACGAACCGAAATATGCCGGATTCGGAGTAATCTCATCGATCGTAGCAACAGGAAGAACATTAGGAATGTAACCATCTCCATACTCATTTTTTCCGATATCCGGACACATACCCAAATAATATAAAGGATCGGTCTCGTCTGCAACCATGGACACTTCAAGCATTTCCTTATCTAGTCTGAGAGGTGCTATCTCTGTCGTACCTGCATCTTTGTAATCCTCTGCATTCACGTTGTTTTCCGTATCAAGGAAAGGATCTGTAGTTATATTGCCGTCTCCGGGAAAATCTGCAGTGATATTATTATACGTGTACGTTGACGAACCCCACCAACCGTTGTTTGACAACACATGTTCCTTGTCCGGGTTAGGAGTTTTGAATCTTACCTTGGTGTTGATAAACGCATTATTGCGCATGTAGATATCGTAGAACCTGGAATAATTTTTAGTATCTGAAAAATTGATTGTAATATCGACAAAAGTATTATTGAATATCACCCATGCGTTACCGGGATCATTAGTGCCCTGATCAACATTATTACTATGGTATAAGGCTGAATTCATACCGTTACCCACAAACAGGTTACGATATATCATATAATATTGATTTTTTGCCCGGGAACCTGTGTATCGGTTGATACCGCTTGCTTCGTCTTCATTGCAATTATTAATAGCACCGGAACCCTGTGTATTAAGAAAATTACAATTTCGAAGTGTTATGCCTCCACGCCGTATGCTGAAAGACCATCCATTTGCGTTGTTATAAAATGTTACTCCATCAAAAACATGTCCGGTTCCACCGGAAGCATAACAGCCGTGAGTACCCCAACCCGGATTGACTTTTCCGGTATTGGTTATTGACCCTCCGATGTATGAAAACCGATCACCTGCAGGATCTGAAAGCAAAATACCATCCTCTTTCATATTATCAATAATAGTATTCTCAAAGGTGATATCCGTTGCAGTGGGTATGGTAATAGCAACTCCCTGAATGCCATCATGTAAATACAGGTTTTTAAATTTAATGAACTTTACCGGATTTTTGCTGGAATTGTTGGTTCTTACTTGTATAATAGGGCTTGATGACTCAAAGTTAATAAATTCAACGTGTTGAGTATTAGACAGTAATATACCCCTTATAAGTGTACGCTCATTATCAGGATTATCAGGATTAGGTCGTCCCGTACCCATAAAAACAATTGGAGCATATTGCGAACCATTTCCCGGGTCTGAAATAAGCTGATCGGTAATTGTTCCGTAAAATCTTACGGTATCGCCGGGACTAAACGTTTGGCTATTTACTTTTTGCATGGTCGCCCAAGGATAGTCGGGCGAGGTCCCCGGATTAGAGTCGCTTTTATTCGGAGATGTTGAAGAAACATAATAATTTGCAGCTCCGGACGACAAAGAGTTAACAATAAGAATGATCCCGATCATCAGAACTTTTGCCAAATTCAGTGGTATAGATAGATATTCGCCCTGATTAATTTTAATTTGTTTCATACATTAATAATTGATTTTTTATAGCTACATAAAACTTGTATATCATTTTATCGTAGCCTTCTTATATAAAGAGTTTTAAATGCTCGTTTCATGTACAATATTTTTTGTATTGTGAACTATTTTTACAATTTAATAAATATTTTTCTTTTATATAAAAAATGGCAAATACCCCAGACCATGAATGCCACTACAACAATTGTTACCATATTGACCAACATATCGCCTCCCCAAATAAAAAGACGATATGTGAATGGTCTTGCCATGCGGGTTAATAAATTCCTTCCCCCAAGACTGACGAAAAGATATATAAAAATTGGATTCATACCGACAATGGCAAAGAAGTGTGCGATCTTTTTAAATTGCATTATATCGACAAATAAATAGGATAATCCCATTGCCAGCATACACCATCCACCGCTAAAAATTACAAAGGAACTTGTACTTGTACGTTCTATCATCGGGATGTATAAACTCAGAATATAACCGGCAACAATCCCTAAAACGCCCGCAGCAAGCATTATTATCAATTTTTTCGTTTTCGACCAATTAGTCATCAATAACTTACCGGTACATATTCCCCATAGTACGTGAGCACAGGTAGGCACTGCATTAAATGTGACCCAATGTTGCGGATGTAAATGACCTACAGTTGCCAAATCAAACCAGGCACCGAAATTTTTATCCGGAACATAGGGCATATTAAATCCTTCGACAGGCCAAAAATGATATAAAAGATCTGAAATCAGGATAAGAGCGAAAGAGGCCAACAATTGCCATGTTACACCTTTTCTCAACAGCAAGAATGCAAACATGTACACAAATGCCAATTGAGGGAGAATATTGGTAAGGTAATAAACATCATCCTTCGCTCCAAGCATAAATCCAAGTACCAATAACCAAAAAGAGCGTTTCAAAGCATGCCAAACCGATTGCTTCCAACTATCACCACGCGCTAAACGTTTTGAAATTGAAAAGGGCATAGCAACCCCGACGATAAACATAAAAAATGGCTGGATGAGGTCCCAAAAATAAATTTCAAACCAATTGCCGTGATCTGAGTGTTTATCAAGCCATGCAATAAAAGCCCCGCCTTGCCCTTCATTGACCATCTGATGGAATAGAGTTGCAATTCCGGAAACCAATATAAACATCACCAAACCACGGAAGAAGTCAATTGACAGTACCCTGTCTTGTTTTTTAGTTAACTGATCACTAGTATCCATACTTTGTTATGTTATGTTGATAATAATATTACCAAGTTTTTCATTTCCCGGATCCTAAATTTATGCAAATATAATCTCTTGCGGATAATGAAAAATGTTAATTACCTACCTGTTTATAAATTGATTTTGTAATCAGGCTGTCTCAAAACAAATATTTAATCGGAAAACAACTTGGTACCTTAAAAGTGCCCAAATGCAAGACTCTGAGATTGAGGGCAAAGGGGCGTACTTGAAGTACGTGACTGAGCCCGAATATCGAGAGTAACGCAGCATTTGGGCACTCGTGAGAAACCGCCTGATTAATTCAAATTATTTTACCTAAGGATAACTTTTTTGTTGTATGATCCTGAATTGACAATATATATTCCCGCAGGCAAATCAATTGACATTGAACCTGTTACTTGTTTTGAGAATACACAAACTCCGGTAATTGAATAAATATTGACTTCTTCCTGTTCGAGCCCTTTTACTATGATACTATTTCCGTAGGCATAACAATTAAATGAATCTTCAACTTTATCGGCATAAACAGAAGTAGGTGGTGTAAATTCGTAAGCGCCCATATCATAGGCTGCTCCCTGAGGACGAACAGTACCTTTCAAATCAGGGTTGCAAGCGGCAATCTCTGTTCCTGCATCAATAGCAGTTGAACCTGCAACCAGTTGGTAATCATCTCCTGCAGCATCTTTAAACGATGATGCATCAATTGTGAAAATATTACTAGGATCGGTCCAGGTAGCCGATAAATCCTTATCAAAGCCACAATATTCCACACTAGGCTGTGAACCTCCATCAATGGCAATTGAGTTTCCAATGCTGTTATAAAATAGGCAGTTTTTGAATTTACCATTCTGTACCGGTGGAGTTGATAAATAAACACTCGCCACAGGTGCACTTCCTGCAGCATTCGTATTTGAAGCAAAAGTACAATTATTGAATGTACCGCACGCATTCATTGTGGTCCCTACATAAGCAGCATTTGAGCCTTTATTTTTATAAATAAGACAATTGTTCACTGTGGCGTCAAAAGTAAGCATAAGCGCTGAGCCATGATGCCCTGAGGCATTACCTGTAAATACAGAATTACTTATCGTTGCAGTCGTAGTAGTGACATTTGATGCAACCATTATAGCTCCTCCGTTAGAAGGATTTGCGATATTGTTCGTAAACGTACATTTATCTATATTATGAATTCCCTGTCCTACCCAGATAGCTCCACCACCAGCGGTAGTAGTCCGAGGAGAAACTCTTGATGTGTTCCCCGTGAACGTACAATTAGTGATATTCACTGTATTGGTAGGCTTCGTATTAAGATACAGGGCTCCGCCGGAACCGAGTGTGGCTTCATTGGACGTAAAAGTACAACCCGATATTGTAATAGGTTCTGCATTGTCAACCGTAGTGCTGAATACAAGTAACCCTCCACCGGATTTGCTTGTTGTAGTATCATTGGATATTTCACAATTCGATACGCTTACTCCGCTGGTGTTCCCATACAAATTAACTCCGGCACCAAACGAAACAGCCTTATTTTTTGTTATTTTACAACCGCTAATGGTACATTCATTGTCACAAACAGTAATGCCGGCTCCATATCCGGCTGATTGGTTACTATGAATATAGCTGTCTTTTACGGTAGCAGCTCCTGTTAAAACAATTGCACCGCCAGCAGTAGCTTTGGTTGATGTAGTAGCACAATTTTTAATGATGCAGTTTTGCACGGTTGTTTGCGCACCGGTTATCGTAGCCCCACCACCGGAAGTATCTAATGTACCTTTGCCGTTGCTGATGGTTAATCCGTCCACAATGGTAGCAGCAGATGCAAAACCACCGGATATACACGTGGTTGCTGCATTTCCGTCAAGAATTGTTTCATTGGTAAAGTCCCACGCATCAGTTCCTTTTGCTCTTCCTAAGAGTGCATCTTCCGAACCTGCAAATCCTCCGTATATGCTAACTCCCTCAAACAAGGTAATTGCACCGGTCAACTGATAAGTTCCGCTGATAATCCATACTTCATCTCCGGCTGCAAACTGATTCCCCATAGTCGGCGTATCTGAACTTGCGTCGGCGAACCATGCATCTAAGGATGCCGGGTTTCCGGCATTAACTGTTGACAAATCTACAAGTACAGGGTTTGTTATCCCTGCCGTGTTTGTCCATGTCCCTCCTGTGTTGCTGTAAATCAAATAGGTGTTAGATTGTACAGCCGTTGCAGCCAATAAGATTACTGCAAATAATGTAATTAGTTTTTTCATTTTTTTTAAAATTTTAATTGATGATGTTTTATATTATAATCAGGGAAAGAATACGATAAAATATTCTTTCCCTGATTAATTGGTAACTACCTAACAATAACTTTTTTATTAAAGTTTGCAATATTTACAATGTATATTCCTGCAGGTAAATCAATTGACATTGAGCCTGTCACTTGTTTTGAGAATACACGAACTCCGGTAATGGAATAAATATTAACTTCTTCCTGTTCGAGTCCTTTTACTATGATACTATTTCCATAGGCATAGCAATCAAATGGATACTCAACTTTGTCGATTGAAGAAGGAGGATAATCCGGATTGTATTCGTAAGCGCCCATATCAAAAGTAGCATCCCTGGTAAATCCGTCCAAATCAGGGCTACAAGCAGCTATAAACGTTCCCGCATCAATAGCAGGTGAACCTGCAGCCAAATGGTAATCATCTTCTGCAGCATTTGTAAACGATGCATTAGTAATCGTGAAAATATTACCGGGACCGGTCCATGTAGCCGATAAATCCTTATCAAAGCCACAATATTCCACGTCGGGTGCTGCATTATCTGAGCCAATTGGTTTTGCACCACTGTCATAAAACAGGCAGTTTTTAAATTCAGCATTCTTTGCCGATGGAGTTGATAAATAAATACCATTAGGTGCAGGAGTTTCTGCATCAGTAGTATTTGAAGCAAAAGTACAATTGTTGAATATACAGACTACATCCGGGCGGTCTGATACATAAGCAGCATTCCAACCTCTATTTTTATAAATAAGACAATTGTTTACTGTAGCGGTATAAGTAAGCGTAAGCGCTGAACCATGATATCCGGAGATATTGCCCGTAAATATAGAGTTACTTATTGTTGCAGTCGTATTAGGGGCTCCTGATGCAACCATTACAGCTCCTCCATTAGTAGATTTTGCGGTATTGTCCACAAACGTGCACTTATCTATATTATGAATTCCCTGTCCTATCCAGATAGCTCCACCACCGCTAGTAGTAGATCTGGCGGCTCCTGATACGTTCCCTGTGAATGTACAATTGGTAACATTCACTGTATTAACAGGATTTGTATTAAGATTCATGGCTCCGCCGGAACCGCTCGTAGCCGGGGCTTCATTGGACGCAAAAGTACAACCCGATATTGTAATAGGATCTGCATTTTCAATCGCAGTGCTGTATACAAGTAACCCTCCGCCGGATTTAGTAGTTGTAATATTTTCGGATATCTCACAATTCAATACGCTTACTCCGCTGGTGGTTGAAAACAAATTAACTCCACCACCAAACTCAGCAGCCGTGTTTTTTGTTATTTTACAACCACTGATGGTGCATGCATCGCCACAAACAGTAATGCCGGCTCCATATTTGGCTGTTTGGTTGTCATGAATATAGCTGTCTTTTATGGTAGCAGCTCCTGTTAAAACAATTCCACCGGAAGAAGTAGTTGCGGTTGCTTCAGAAACACAATTTTTAATGATACAGTTTTGCATAACTATCTGCGAACCGTTTAACGTAGCTCCGGCACCGGAAGCACCCGATGCGCTTTTGCCTTTGCTGATGGTTAATCCGTCCACGATGGTAGCAGCAGATGCAGAGCTACCGAATATACACATGGTTGCTTCATTTCCGTCAAGGATTGTTTCATTGGTAAAGTCCCAGGGATTATCTCCTTTTGCTCTTCCTGAGATTGCATCTTCTGAACCTGCGAATCCTCCATACACGCTGACGCCCGGGAATAAGATAATTGAATCAGTCAACTGATAAGTTCCGCTGATAATCCATACAGCATCTCCTCTTTCGAACTGATATGAATCATCACCCATCTCCGGCACTTCCATAAATTTGTCAGCGAACCATGCATTTAACGATGCTTCGCCTCCATTATTAATTGTCGACAAATCAACAGGTATAGGGTCTGTTATTCCTGCTGTATTTGTCCACCTCGGTGCTGCTGTACTTTTATAAATTAAATAGGTACTGGCCGATTGTACAGCTATTGCAGACAACAAGATCACTGCAAATAACGTAATTAGTTTTTTCATTTTTTTAAAATTTTTGTCCTCCTTGTTTTCGTTTTAGGAAAACAAATCGGATGGGTTAGTAATAATGTTAATAATAAAGTTAGTGATAATAATAAGAATTAGTAAATAAATAAATAAATAAAGAGTTAGCAATAACAAATCAAAAGTTAGTAATAAGGGCACATTTCAATATTATTTTACAATACGGTTACTTATTTATGAGAGTAAAAACTTACACATATATAGACTTTTTTTAAAAAATTATTTATTCGGACCGGCCACTTCAAGGTTGGAATCCGGATTTTTATAATCAAAAAATGCAATTCCCATTTTTTTGTAAATTGTCATCATATGGTCCATTCGTGAATTGAAATTTTCAAAATTTTTGACGCTGTCTTCAACCCATGCTGCTTCTGACAATGCTGACAATCGGGGATAAACCATAAATTGCAAACGTTCCGGCGTATGAATGACTTCCGTCCAGACATTTCCCTGCATTCCTTTTATCAAAGGAGTCGAGATGGAAACTCCCGAAGTGTAGTTTGTTCCCGGAAAATTATACACAAGTTCTATAGGTGCAAATGCACCATCCGACCATTTTCTACCATATTGATGTGATGCATGCTGAACAAAATCAAGATAAAGGGGTATTCTTGGGCACATAATTATCTGATACCCTTTATTGATAGCCTTTTCAAGCTGCCCGGGCTTTTCATGACGCCACCACATGACCATTGTATTGGAAGCCGGGAGATTGGCATTAACCACTTCATCCCATCCGATAAGGGTTTTATTCATATTTTTGATTGAATCCGACATCCTGTTTAAAAAATAATGTTCTACACCTGTTAAGCCATCGAGCCCATGTGTGTCCATAAGTTGCCATATTTCCGGCTTGTCATTCCATTGCTCATTGCCGAAATGAACTTCATCTCCGCCAATGTGAATGTATTGGGACGGAAAGAGTGTAGCCACTTCTTTCAGGATATTGGTTAAAAACGTATATGTACCGTCTTTGCCCGGATTAAATGTAAAATGAGGATATCTTCTGGTACCACCGCCACTAAATTCAGGATAAGATTTTACGGCCGCAGCAGCATGACCGGGCATATCAATCTCGGGAATAATTTCGATAAAACGCTGCCGTGCATATTCCACTATTTCAGTTATTTCAGCTTGAGTATAATATTGTGCCGGGCGATCGGGATCCGTAAGGTCACCTATTCCACCGACAGATGTCAACAGCGGATATTGCTTGATCTCAATTCTCCAACCTTGCGAGTCGGTCAAATGCCAGTGAAATTTATTAAGTTTCTGCAAAGCCATAAAGTCAAGCAGGTTTTTTACTTCATTCATTCCCATAAAATGTCGTGACTCATCCAACATCAAGCCTCTCCATTCATACCTCGGCCAATCATGTATCAAAGCACATTGCATGGAACCTCTCGCTCCGACTTTGCTTATTAACTGTAAAGCAGATTGTAATCCGTAAAAACAACCATTTGCATGTCCTGCTTCAATCGTAATTGTTTTCGAATCAATTGTCAGTTTATATTCCTCAGGATTTAACAGTGTTTTATTTTCAATGACACGAATGAGCCCTTTTTTTTGCTTTTTTATCTTCACTGAAAATTTATCTGCCATTTGTGTAAATCCCGGCATTACAGATGCAAATGTTTCAGGAACTGAAATTGAAATTTTTCTCTTTAGCTTTAGCTCCCCTTCTCTTTGATCATAATGATTTGGAAGAGGTATAATATCTTGTGCCTCGCACAAAAAGCAAAGGAAAAAAACATTCAACAATATGATTAAACGAATACGCATAAATTATTTTTTATATCCTTTTATTTTCCGAACGGATTGGGAATTTTCACCAGATCTTCCACCTCTTTTCCATCGTGTATAAACCTTGCCAGGGTATATACATTTCCTTGTCTATCTAAAGCTATTGAATTCACGTATGTCGGACGGGAGCCGTCTTCATAAAATATAGGACCATGATCTATGTACTTTCCCGTAGGAATATGATAAGTGATCAAGTGCAAATTTTCCAGTCCCCGTGCTGCTCCCATTGAAATTTTGTCTTTTCCTTTCACTCTTTTTCCATCTTCATAAATAGGACCTCCGGTCAGGTAGTACAAAGTTTCTTGGTCATTTCCCAAATCAAATCCCAGATATCCGTAACTGAACTGATCGTACATGCCGCTTTTTCGGGAAGGTTCGGATGTTATTCTTTCTACAACTTCTATTGTCCTTTCTTTCGGATCAAACTTGAATAAATAGCCTGAATTTCCGTGCACTGCGTAGGCTACTTCTTCTTTCGGATACCATACGACTGCACGCCAGTTGTAGCCCATGCTACCTGCATCGGCCGGATCATACTTGCCGAAATAATCTATCCGCAAATCAACATTTTCAAGTTTATCAATTTTTCGGATTGCCGGATCATAGCACATAATGTCTCCTTCGGCAGTTGAATAATAAACCATACCATCCCGCGGGTCAACAAATATGGAACGGCATAAAACACGGTAATCCTCACCTACTATTCCTCCTTCGCCGTTTGCTGAAATCAGACCCAAATCGTATGATTTTCCGGTATTAACATCAAAATGAATAAAATATCCTTTGGGCCATGTAATGGCATATATTTGTTTTCTTTCGGTGTCCATTGTCATGGTTAAAACACCTTCTCCATGAGGAGCAATTCCCAAATCTTCAAATTCGCCGGTAGCCAGATCATAACTCAGGAAGTGACCTCCCGGATAAAGCTTGTATCCCGGTGCAGGGGGATTGACCGGTAAGTTTTCCATGCCATTGATCATTTCGTAATAACCGACATGGGTAGAGAAATAAAGTTTGCCGTCACTTTCATAAAAGCGGGCATGACTTTTACCCTGTGCAATTACTTTTTTATCTTTCTCACCGCAAATCTCCGTCAGATCGGCTAAGAATTGGGTTTTATCTGTTTGCGGGTCGTACACGTGAACCTGACCTGCCACATCATAAGGTTGTGAAGAAAGAGCATAATAAATTTTGCCATCGCTTGCTGCAGAAATAGCATTGTAGGTGTCATGTGCCAGGTCGAAACCGGAAAAGTAAGATGTAGCGATCAGTGCTTTTTTTTCTGTTGTTTGTTTTTTTTGATTGTTGTTTCCGCTTGAACAACCTGTTACCATCGCTGCAATAAGTATTGCAAATAAAACATTAGCTTTTGTCATCATTATTTCTTTTTTATGGTTGATAATTGAATATATAAGCAATGATAGTATCTAATATTGGGTTTATAATATTCGTTGCAGTCAAACATTTCCCCGCTGACAATAACAGGAAGCCCTTCTTTTTTGTATTTACCAGATATGTCATATCCACATGGCACAATAGGTATTTGAGAATTTTCTTGTGATTCTTTTTCATTTTTGAATACCAAAACATACATTTTCAGAAAGTTGTTATACTGAACATAAAGCGTTTGATCTTTTAATTCCGTTACGTTTCTTTTCCCTTCTTCACATTCACAAGGAATATCTATTTCTATTAAATTCCTCGCACACCCCATTCCTCCTATCAGTAGAAGCAGGGCAATTACCAAAAATATAATCGCTTTTGTTTTCAAAAAAGTTTTCGCTTCACTTAATTAATCTTATAATAACCAAAGTATTTCTCAAAAAAAATTACCTGATGAAAATTTATTTTTTAACCATTAATAATTTTGCTATTGCCTCTAAAAGTACGCTTTCGGCTTCCGGTGTTACTTTTGCCACATTCGCTTCATAACCGCCTTGTGGAAAAGCTGCAGCCGGTGGAATATATCCAAACCCCAGGTCGCCGTACGCAGCCATAGCAACAAATAAATCGGGGCGCATTTTTTTTGCTGCAATTTGATACTCTACTAATAACTCACCGGGCATAAAAAGAACAGATGCCTTATTTGCAATTGTCAAACATTGCAAGTCAACCTTTTTACCGGCCTTGAACCGCTCCCAAAGGTTCTTTCCTGCCTTTACCGAATCGAGGGGTAAAGCAACCGGTTCAAAACTCCATTCAACATCGGAAGTGGCTACTGCGGTTCGTTCGGTATTCTCCCATGCCCGTTTCATCCCGTCTGCAACTCTTTCAGCCAAAATACCTCTATTTTCATGAGATCCGTCGTTATACTTGCCTGCACCTATGTTTCCACCTGCGCCCGTGAAATAGACTTGTAAGACATCCGGCATTGCCAACTGGCGATAAAAACGGGCTATCCCGGGATAATCGGGATTGGGCACGCCAGTGCCGTAGTAACTTTGCGGGTGAGTGGCGTAGAAGTTCAACACTGCTACTGGTTTGTCTTCATTCCAAAAACTCACGGCAGATAACATCGGGTCGATCAATCCTTCGGGTTCGGCCCGTAGTGAGGAGTCTTTGCAGGCTGTCCAACGCATGCCCTTTACTTTACCGTCAGCGCCGAGTATCCTCCGGTTTGAGGCCACCTCGAACACCTGCGCTTCCCCAAATCCGATGTGTGTAACGGGAACAGGATTTTCGAGTGAACTTACAACCGCCATTTCGAGGCGGTGGATAACAGACAATGCAAAATTATCGTTCATGAAGTCACGGGGATTAGGCGCATCGTGTTGGTGAATAACGTGAACCGCCACCCGTTCGGGTGTGGTTTCTGCAGCCCGGGCAATTGAACGTTTAAATTCTTCGTAACAATCATTACCGATACCAAGCCAATCCAAACAAACAAAAACAATGGGTTTATCCGCACCCGACAAAACAATTCCTTTTGCACGAAGTCCCAAATCCCATGTATTTGCCACAACTCCATACGGCATTTTATAGCCAATCGGAGGAGTAACATCAATATCGAAAGTAGTTACTTCCAAAGTTGATTTACCTGATGGAAGAGTTGCTCCGGAGATGGATACTATAAAAGGCAGTAAGCCAATGGTCAAAAAAGAAAATAGCAAAATTCGTTTCATTTGTTTATACTTTATTTTTTATTTTTTCCGCATTATCTTTTATTTTCTGAATTGCATTTGCGATATTATTCATATCGGATTTTGATCCAAGCAACACATTTTGAGGAATCCAAACAGCCCACTCATTACATAATTTTTCATTCGCCGGACATTTATTTTCTTCACTATATCTATCATAGTCCAACTCTTGTTTTGAATAAAATTTTTGATAGTACTTACTGTTAAATGCATTTTTAAGAAAAGGCATTTTATTTAATTCAGCATATCCTCCCGAACAGGGAACGCCCTCGGCAGCCAGTGCTTTTAAAAACTGATCTCTTGACAGTCCGGAAAAACCCTCTTTATTGTACAAAAACGGGAAAAGATGGAATGCGCTCTTGGTTACATTCGGAGTTAACTTATAAGGAGTGATACCCTCTATGTTTTGAATAAGTGATTTAAGATAAGTTGCGTTTTCATCCCGCAATGTTGTTTGCTCTTTTAAGCGTTTCATTTGTGCCAGTCCGATGGCTGCCTGATATTCGGTGATACGCAGCTTGGTTCCAATCATGACTGTTCCGGCACTGATTTGTCCGGCTGTGGCACCATAAGGATTTCCGTAATTATGATAGGAATAACAACGGTCCATAAATGCATCATCATCGCTTACTATTGCTCCGCCTTCGCCTATCGGCATGTTTTTGGAATTTTGGAAACTAAAGCATCCTGCATCTCCGAAAGTTCCGACTTTCTTGCCGTTTATCTCAGCTAACCATGCCTGGCAAGCATCTTCCACCACTAACAAATTGTGTTTACGGGCAATGCTCATAATCCGCTCCATGTCACAAGGAAGCCCCAGGATATGAACGGGCAGGATTGCTTTAGTTCGGGATGTGATTTTTTCTTCAATTTTATCAGGATTAATTTGAAAAGTTTCAGGATCAATATCCACAAAAACGGGAATAGCCCCGTTAAACAGGATACACGATACGGATGCGATAAAGGTATAAGGCGTAACCAACACCTCATCTCCCCAGCCAATTTCCAGCTGTGCCAACGACGCATTCAGCGCATTTGTTCCGTTAACGACGGCAAGACAACGTTTGGAGCCTACCAGTTCAGCCCATTTGCGTTCAAATTCATCCACGAGTTTATTTCGCGACCAAACACCGCTCCGCATCACTTCCAATAACCTTTTCTCATCTGTTTCCGGCTTCCAGATCGGCCACGATGGCCAATCCGGACGTAATATTACAGGATTTCCTCCCCGTACGGCAGGAGCAGACGAGGATATAGAGGATATATTAGTGCCATATACTTTATTAATAGATCTTGCCCCGACAAAAGTTCCGGCTCCTGCTAACAGGCCTGTTTTAATAAATTTTCGCCGGGAATAATTTTTATCTGATGGTTTCATATAAATGATGTATTAATGTGCTAATGTACTGATTTATATTATTTTTAATGTGTTAGACATCATAGAAAAATATTATTTCTGAGGACTCCATTCAAGCAAGCCTATTGATTTTAAAAGTTTTACATACAATCTTTTTTACATCCAGTTCCTATTCTTTTTCTTTTCTTTAAAGAACCTTAGGGCTATATTTTTCCAGCACCACGGGTCTGTCTCTCAGCACGCAGGTATCGGATGCAGTATAGGTGAGCGCTCCGGTGGCGTTTGAGAACTGATAGTTCAGATAAATGGTAGT